>Ga0209482_1000142_pt1 | contig 59999 bp, 58 predicted proteins | sample CoawatmetaG10DNA_FD_187512 | JGI IMG/M metagenome (GOLD analysis project Ga0209482, IMG submission 187512) | Marine microbial communities from the West Antarctic Peninsula - Coastal water metaG104-DNA (SPAdes) (version 2) | ecosystem: Environmental > Aquatic > Marine > Coastal ...
ATTTTAGATGATGGGAGTCATCATATGAATCATATTCCTAAAACTTTAAATGTTTTATACCCATTTCTTTCTGAGAATGGAATATATATGATTGAGGATTTACATACTGCGTACTTTCCAAAATTTGGTGGAGGATATCGATCTAAACAAAACTTCTTTCATACGATTAGAGGATTAATTGATGATATGCATCATTGGTATCATGGTAAGGGTATAAAGTTTCCAACAATATCAAAAGACTGTGCCGCTATTCATATACACGACTCAATCGTGGTTCTAGAAAAAAATAAGATTTTTGCACCAGTCCACTCGCAAATTAAATAGTTTGCATTTAGCGTTTTATTTTAATGTGCCAAGTCTCTCACCTTGATAACTTCCATCTTGCACATGTCCACACCAGGTTTTGTTATCCAAATACCACTGGATAGTTTTTTTAATTCCTGTTGCAAATGTCTCATCTGGCGTCCAGTTAAGTTCATTGGCTATCTTAGTTGCATCAATGGCGTATCTAACGTCATGTCCTGCTCTATCGCCTACAAAAGTAATAAGCTGTTCATACTGTTTAATTCCATCAAGCTTACTTGGTACTAACTCATCCAAGATGCTGCAGATAGTTTTAACCACTTCAATATTTTGCAGTTCATTGTGTCCGCCAATATTGTATGTTTCACCAATCTTTCCAGTTAGTGCTACATGGAGCAGTGCTCTTGCATGGTCATCAACATAGAGCCAGTCACGGATTTGCTTGCCATTTCCATAGATTGGCAAATCTTTGCCTTCCAAAGCATTAAGAATAATAAGAGGGATTAGCTTCTCAGGGAACTGATAAGGCCCGTAATTATTTGAGCAGTTCGTTATTAGAGTTGGGAGTTTAAAAGTACGTTGCCATGCACGCACTATATGATCAGAGCTTGCTTTAGCAGCAGAGTAAGGAGAGCTAGGCGCGTAAGGCGTATCTTCAGTAAACAGATCATCTGTACCTTCTAAATCACCATAGACCTCATCCGTTGATACATGATGAAACCTAAAGTTATCTTTCTTATCACTATCTAGATTAGACCAATAATCTTTAGCCTCTTCTAATAGAACGTAAGTGCCAACAATATTGGTTTGAATAAATTCACCAGGGCCATCAATCGAGCGATCGACATGTGATTCAGCAGCCAGATGCATCACAATGTCTGGTTGATGTTCATTAAGCACTCGTTTGATCTCATTCGCATCACAAATGTCCACTTGCTCGAATGTGTATCTTGCATCGCTTTCAATTGATGTTAAAGATTCTAAATTACCTGCATAGGTAAGCTTGTCAACATTAATAACGCTATGATTGGTGTTATTGATTATATGGCGAATGACAGCAGATCCAATGAAGCCTGCACCGCCAGTGATGAGTAGTTTTTTTGAAATCATTGTTTTTGCTTTAATATTTTCATACAAGTATTAAGAGAAGACTTCCAATTAGATGTTTTTATATTAAATACTTCGACTATTTTATCCTTGTTCATTGAAGTATTTCTCGGCCTTTTGGCAGGCGTTGGATATTGTTGCGATATAACAGGATTCACTTTACATTCTATCTTTTCTATTTTAAAAATTTCTTTAGCAAACTCATGCCAACTGATCTCACCCTCATTTGAGTAATGATAAATCTGCGTTGTTTGACCTTCTTCTCTAAATTTTTTATGCTTGATAATTTCTAATATTGCATCTGCCAAGTCAGCGGCATAAGTAGGTGAGCCCATTTGATCATTTACAACGCTTAACTCATCTCGCTCTTTGCCAAGTTTTAGCATGGTGCTAACAAAGTTATTGCCGTATTCAGAATAAAGCCAACTTGCTCTAATAACAAGAGCATTCATTGGCATTAATGTTTGCAGTGCTTTTTCTCCAGCGAGCTTGGTTTTGCTATAGGCGTTGATTGGATTGGGCGTATCTGTTTCTAAGTAAGGTTTATTACTCTCTCCGTCAAAGACATAATCGGTAGAAATGTGTATTAGCTTTGATTGCTGATTGCTTGCAATGCTTGCTAGTTGTTTTACGGCTAGATGATTAATCTGGTTTGCTAATTCTGCCTCTTGCTCTGCTTTATCAACTTGCGTGAAGGCTGCGCAGTTAATGATAAGATCAAACTTATCATTGTTGCCAAAGTAGTAACTGATACTACTCTCACTGCTTAAGTCTAAATCCTCTCTTCCAACAAAGATAAAATCATTAGGGCTTTGATTGTTGCCTATTTTGGTATCAGTATTAACTATATTTTGAATAGATCTGCCTAATTGGCCATTCTTGCCGGTAACGAGTATTCTCATAACTCTCAGCTACTCAAACAAATCTTTGGCATTGGCTAAAGATGGGTAGGCCCTGTCTTTGTCTGAGAGTTGCAGCTCCTCTGCTGATAACTGCCAATCAATTTTAAGCTTCTCATCATCAAAAGCAATGCCTCGACCATGCTCAGGTGCGAAGTAATTATCGACCTTATAGGCAAAGGTAGCGCTATCACTTAATACAACAAAGCCGTGGGCAAAGCCGAACGGTACAAAGAGCTGATGCTTGTTCTGTGCGCTTAGCTCTAAAGACACATGCTGGCCAAAGGTAGGGCTAGATTTGCGTATATCAACCGCCACATCCAGTACGCTCCCCTCAATCACTCGTACGAGTTTAGCCTGAGTATAAGGCGGCAATTGGTAATGCAGCCCCCGAAGCACGCCTTTGATCGATTTGGATTCATTGTCCTGTACAAAGTTAACCCTGCATCCGATAGCCTCTTCAAGCAGATCTTGCCTAAAGGTTTCTATAAAGTAACCCCTGTCATCACCATGAATAGTGGGCTCAATGAGTATTACATCTTTAATTGACTGAGGGGTGAACTTCAATTGACTTCCTCTGCGCGTCTGAGTAAGTACTTTCCGTATTGATTCTTAGATAAGGGCTTTGCTAGCTCTATGAGCTGTTCTTTATTAATATAGCCTTTCTCAAAGGCAATTTCTTCGATGCACGCTACTTTTAAGCCTTGTCTTCTCTCAATGGTCTCAATAAAGGTTGAGGCCTCTAATAGGCTCTCGTGTGTTCCTGTATCAAGCCAGGCATAGCCCCTACCCAAAAGCTCAACACCTAGGCGCCCTTCATTCAGATACATTTGATTAAGCGTAGTAATCTCTAACTCGCCTCTAGCAGAGGGTACAACTTCACAAGCCTTCTTAACGACATCGTTAGGATAAAAGTAAAGGCCGGTTACTGCGTAGTTACTTTTAGGAACCTCTGGCTTTTCTTCAATGCTAAGCGCTTTGCCGGCGGCATCAAAATCAACCACCCCATAGCGCTCCGGATCTCTCACGTGATAACCGAACACGGTTGCCCTGTTTTTATCTTTAGCATTTGATACAGCGTTAGATAGCAGATCAGTCATACCATGACCATAATAGATGTTGTCACCTAGGATTAAACAGGCGTCGTCGTCACCAATAAAATCTTTACCCAAGATAAATGCTTGAGCCAAGCCGTCAGGAGAGGGCTGCACGATGTATTCAAACCTCATACCGATGTCAGAGCCATCACCAAGAAGTTGTTCAAACCTTGGTAGGTCTTCAGGGGTGGAAATAATAAGCACCTCTTGAATACCAGAGAGCATCAATACCGACAATGGGTAATAAATCATTGGCTTGTCGTAAATTGGCATGAGTTGCTTTGATACACCCTTAGTCAAAGGATAAAGCCGCGTACCTGAGCCGCCAGCCAGGATAATTCCTTTCATTTTAGTTTTTCTTGTTTTACTCATTAATTGTCCAGTAGTCTTTAATCCATGGAGATGGCTGAATATGTCGATACCATTTACCGCTGCGCCCAATAATTGCCTCGCGCGGATTTGGTAGGCCATGAAAAAGGATAATTTTAGCCCCTAAAGGTATTGAAGGGGCAACAAACCAAGATTTAAGCCAGGACGGGCAGCATTTATACTTAAAACTCGGGACCCAATCATCTGGCCAATATTCTAGCTTACCAAGTTTATCAATTTCGCGAGATAGATAAGCCTGCTCATGACGAACCTCATTTTTTACTTGTTCAGAGTTCTTCTCAAAGTGCTCAAGTATATGAGCATATTGTCCAATTTCAAATCGAAATACTGAGGAGTTACCCTCTCTCTTCTGTGAATTCTTTTTGTCGTGTGCAATTAAAAAATCACCCGGCTGACTAAAGAATACATCTAGGCTGCCTACAATTACGACATCCAAGTCAAGGAACAGCGTCGGTCCAGAGAGACCACCAAAGTTTTCTTTAAATACAGTGAGCTTCCTCCAGCCGCGCTCAGGCGATCCAGCTGGAAGTTCTAACTCAGGGAGATCCTGTATCTCTACTTCGGACCGAATGCCTATGCTATTTTCAGTGAAGCAGACAAATCTGAACTTGGAGTCCATATTTCGAGACACCATTGCGTATAGACGGTTTACATATTCTGGAGAGAATTTACTGCCCCATTTCATGCAGATAATATTCATAGGTTGATCAAAATTGAGCGCTATACATTGTAATAAGAGTTTCTACTACTACTGCTTATACCATCAGTAAAAAAATAAATTTTATAGATTAAAGCCTGCATTATTATTTATCCACTTGCATAAAAACTATGTTTCATTATAGAGCATAACTAAGAAATAAAAAAAGCACCAACCATAAATAATAGTTACAAGGCATACTTACCGATACACTTAAAATTAGCGCGGAACATGCCGATAAGTCACGGTTGTTCAATTGTTGAACATGAGTCAATATTTATGATAAAATTAGGTTTTAGATGACCTTTTTTTGCAAAAATATAGTTGCAAGATATGGCGGTAGCGTTCCTAATACTTAACTTCCATTTTTTTCCTACACTAATGAATAACCAAGATATACGCCTTGATCTGCTTCGCAAGTTAGAGTCAAACCATCAGCTCACTCAAAGACAGCTCTCTGCGGAGATGGGTGTGAGCCTGGGCAAGGTAAACTACTGCATGAAAAAACTGACTGAGAAGGGGTTAATAAAACTAACAAACTTTACTCATAATCCAAATAAAATGGGCTACGCGTACCTCCTTACCCCTAGCGGAATCGAGGAGAAGTCAAGGCTAACTTTTTCCTTTCTTAAAAGAAAGATTGTTGAATATGAAATACTCAAAAAAGAGATTGATGCGCTAAAACTTGAAACCGAAGAAATGACTAATGAAAGGCAATAATAGCCATTATCGTTTTTAATAGCCTGCAAAGCATTAATTTATATGTGTTAGAGGGGTGGAGATTGCGCAATACAAAACGAATATTTTGTTCATCATCAGAATGTTTGTACCTTGAATTAAACCAAATGGATACAGATAACCTAAACCTCGCTGAAGATTCGTCATATTATCAATAATACCAATCATAGCGTTATTAATGTTGACAAACTTAACTACAAGATATTGAAGTAACTTTGACCAAGATGTATGATAAGGTTTGTAAAAGATTTATGCGTGGCTTTAATCAAAAAATAAAAAAGGCGAAAATGGTATGAATTTAGTTTTGACAATGGCAGGAAAATATAGCCGTTTTAGGTCATTTGGTAGCAAGGTGCCAAAGTATTTACTACCCTTGGCCACCAAAACTGTATTAATGGAGGTAATATTACAGCATTTAACATCATATCCTGATTTAAAGGTCTATCTTATCGCAAATAGAAGTGATCAACTATTTATCCCTATTATTCGTGCGATTACCGAGTCATTTAAATTAGCAAATATTGAAATTATATTTATAGACGACACTTTTAGTCAGGTTGAGACGGCTATGTTCTTAACAAATTTTAGACAGCCTCCCCCTTTGCAGGAAGCTATTTGTTTTGCAAACATTGATACAATTTTAATTGATAGGGAACAGTATTTTAAGAAACTTAGTAATTTTTCCGGGTCTAAGATAGGATTTTTAGATACCTTTAAAGGATCTTCAGGTCAATATTCATACTGTTTAATTGATAAAAAAAATATGGTATCACATATTGCTGAGAAAAAAGTAATTAGCGACGAAGCTTGTAGTGGGCTATATGGATTTGGTAGCTGCGAACTTTTCATGGAGAGTGCAAAAAAAATAATAGAGAAAGACAATTCTGCAAATTTTTCTGATTTGTATAATTACCTTATAGAGATGAAGGTAAAGGTAGAAGCTCTAAGGTCTGAGAATATTGCTAATACGATTGTTCTCGGAACTCCTGAAGAATACATAAAAAATATACACAGATTTAGATGATGAAAATTGTTAAAAAACTAAAAGGAGGGTCATTATCAAAAACAGTGGTTATTGATAATGGTAAAAAATTATTAGTAAGGAAATATGTTTCATCTGTAGACAATCGTGAATATGGCCTTGTTCGTTGGCAGTCTCAAATAGGGAGAATGCAGGTATTAAGGAGTTATCTGGGCGAATATGTAGCCCCCATTCAATCTATGGGTGTAGAGAACGACTTTTATTTTTACGAAATGCCTTTCTATAAAAATGCTGTAAATTGTGCAGAACTACTTCAAGATTCAAACAATAGTCCTAATCTTGCAAGTGAAATTGTACAATTAGTGAATCAAATGTCCAAAATAAGGTTTGGAGATGTTGTTGGTAGTGTGTCAGTTTATCTTAGTGAAGAGGTGTTGCATCCATTAAGGGACTCTTTGGAGCGATTGTCATTAATTCAGGTTGATAGCTTTTCCAATATCAGAAGTATGAGAAAAGACATAGAGTGTGCAATTGAGGATGTACTGGCATTAATCAAGATATACAAGGATAAGAAAATTGTAGAAAATTTGACACATGGAAATTTAACATTAGAAAACATTCTTTGGGATAAGGATTCTCAAAAACTAATACTAATCGACCCCTATTCAGAAACATATACTGAAAATTCTTGTGGGGATATATCTCAAATTTCACAATCCTCTCTTAGTGGGTATGAATATATCATAAAAAATGAATTGTACAAAGACCCTTCTGTTTACAGTTACCCTTATGAAAGCATTCCAAGCAAATTAAATTTATTTGGAGTTGAGACTCTAAGATTAGCCGCTGAGTATGATTGGTTTGATCCTGACCTGCATCAAATTATGTATGCATCTCAATTTATTAGAATGTTTACATTTAAAATGCATATTAATACAAAACAGGCCTATTTCTTTTTAATGCATGGGGTAAGGTTGCTAAAGGAAGTGGAACATGCTTGAGCTATTTAAGAGTGATAGTAATGAAATGGATTTTTCAATGGGCGTAACAACATCTCGAAAAATTGATATATATTGGAATGATTTAGAATTAAAACTAAAGAAGGATTATAAGTACAAACAAATTGTGTTTATTGATCCTGTAGTGCTTAGCTCTTTTACAAAAATAGTGGACTTGGAATCTATTTTACCAAATTTAATAGTTATTCCAATAAATATAGGGGAGAAAGACAAAGACTTTGATTCATTAATCTCTATCCTTGCCTTACTTGAACGAGAGGGTGTTGGACGCCTTGATGATAAGATATATGCGGTTGGAGGAGGTGTTCTAATTGATGTAGTAAGTTTCGCATGTAGTATTTTTAGAAGGGGTATTTATTTAACAAAAGTACCAACCACGCTACTGGCATTTATTGATGCAAGTATCGGAATAAAAACTGGTATAAATTTTTTAGGCCAAAGAAATAGATTGGGTAGTTATAATGTGAGGTTTAACGTTCTTTTAGATTCAAAATTTATAAAAATTCTAGATAAAAATCTGATCAAGGAGGGGCTTGGAGAAATGTTCAAAATAGCCCTGATTAAATCAGAAAAATTGTTTGATAAAATTGAATTTTCGGTTTTAGATCTTTTAAGGGGTGATTTTTATATTGAGCCTCATGGGAAAGAGTTAATATCAATTTCTTTAAAATTAATGCTGGAGGAGATTCACGAGAACCCAGAAGAAGAGCAGAAAAAGCGTTCTGTAGATTTTGGCCATACATTTTCCCCGTTAGTGGAGATGGAGTCGGTTAAAAATATCAATTATAGAAAGTTACCTCATGGCTATGCTGTGGCTTATGACTGTCTACTATCTTGTGCAATATCTAATCTTCGAGGTCACTTACCAAGCGAAATGTTTTCAAGAGTTTGTAATCTGTTTTTGATTTTTGATTTTGATCTTAATAATCCAATTTATGAAGATATTGACTTGATGTGGGCGTCAGTAATGGAAATGACTAAACATCGTGGGGGAAATCAGCATATCCCTATACCAATAAATATCGGTCAATTCTGTTTTATTGAAGATTTGACGTACGATGAACTAAAATTGGCAAAAAAACACTTGAGTAATTTTATTTAAAGATGATTTATATTATAACTGGAAGTACAAGTGGGCTTGGGTTAGAAATAGCGCTTCAATTGTGTAAAGAAGATAATGTCATTGGAATATCTCGTTCAATAAGCCCCCCATTAAAACTTCAGAATTTTGATCAAACTTACAGTCATTATTCAATTGATCTTTCTGAAGATTCTTATAAAGTACGAAAATTGTTTGAGAAGCTGCTTGCGTCAATTAACCCAGATGAGAAGATAACATTAATTATTAATGCTGCTAAGTTTCAGGTATCTGACATGGTTTTAGATCCAGAGAAAAGTGCAGCATTGTTCAATAGTAATTTTTTTAACGCTACTGTTTTAGTGAAAATGTTAATAGGAGAACAGCTTAGAAGGGTTTTGTTTATAAACTCAATATCGGGTTTGGTTGCTCAGCCAAATCAGTTTGATTATTCAGCTTCCAAACATGCGCTAATGGCCTTTTCTGATACTTTGGCAATAAGCGCAAAAAAAACTAATTTTGATGTAATGACAATTAATCCGGGGGGGATTAATACCGAACTTTGGAATAAAGTTGATATGTCTCCGCCTGTAGAAGAGTTTATAGATCCTGAAGAATTAGCCGGCCTTATTGTGTACTTGTTAAAGCTTCAAGGGAGGTTATTTATAAAAAACTTTATAATTCTACCTCCAGTTGATGTTTAACTCGCACCCAATATCGTTGTGTCAGTTAAGAATGCTTTTAATAATCATAGGTTTCGTTTGATGAGAGCTAATTGCTGATGGGTATTAAATTTTAAAAAAATCGCTTCACCTATGGTGGTTCTTCATTGCAGTAAATCAAGGCTCCTGTAACGACTTATTAATTAAACATAAAACTAAAATTTTGAGTGAAAAAAATGGCGATGACTAAAGCTTTGTTTCTTGATAGGGATGGTTTAATAAATATTGATCATGGATATGTTTATAAAAAAGAAGATTTCGATTTTATCGACGGAATTTTTGATTTATGCAGGACAGCCAAAGAAAAAAATTTTAAGATTTTTGTTGTTACTAATCAGGCGGGTATTGGTAGAGGTTACTACACGGAAAATGATTTTTTTAATCTAAGTTTATGGATGTGCCAAAAATTTTGGGAAAATGGAGTAGTAATAGAGAAAGTTTATTTTTCCCCATACCATGTGGATGCAAGTATTGAAAAATATAAAAAAGAACACTTTTCTCGGAAACCCAATCCTGGAATGATTCTAGACGCAGAGAAAGAGTTCGATTTAGATCTCAAGGCTTCTTTAATGCTTGGAGATAAGCTAAGTGATGTTCAAGCAGGAGTTTCAGCAGGAGTTGGAGTAAATATACTTTATGATGTTAATGGCTCAGTAAATCGTTCTTCAGACTTGATAAGAGTTCGATCTTTTAAGGAGATAGAAAAATATTTTTAACTAATACATTCCCTAAAGGACTTTATATCGTAGATTAAATATTGGGTTTTAAGTTATTTTTTTGTTGGGATAAGAGGTAGAGTTTTGTCATTCGACTGGTTAAATTTATAATAATGGGCTTTATGGAAACAACACAATTACTAATATTAGCTGGAGGCAAAGGGACGCGATTGAAAGATGAGACGATTTATTTGCCCAAGGTTTTAGTCAAGATTTTTGATAATAAAACAATATTGGACTTGCTTATTGCTCGTTATGCCGTGTATTTTTCAGATGTTGTTATACTTGCGGGGTATTTATCTGAGCGAATATCTGAGCATGTACGGCTTTATTATAGAGATCAGTACCCGCATGTTAGGGTCCTGGTAGAGGATGTTCCTATGGGAACAGCTGGACCTTTACTGATGCATAAAAATGAACTAGCTGATACTTTTTTAATTATGAATGGCGATACGTGGTTAAGCGCTAATCCTTTGAAAATGGGATTTCGAAATAAATTTACCACTCGCGCACAAATTGCTGTTACGAAAGTAGAGAATGCTGGGAGATATGGTTCAGTGACATCAGACAGTTATGGCCAGGTTTTGGATTTTGTTGAAAAAGATCCGACGGGCAACAATATGCCAGGCTTTATAAACGCTGGTTGGTGTTTGGCAGGCAAGTCAATTATTGATGAGATTCATAGTCTCCCTTGTTCTCTTGAACAGGATATATTCCCTAAGTTATTAGGGGAGTTGAGTTTGGAGAGTATAGAGCTTGAAGGGTCATTTATTGATATTGGGATACCGTCCACCCTTGCCTATGCTCGAAAAAATGAGGATTTTTTTTTAAAATGATATCAATACGAGTTCCATTGAGAATAAGTCTGTTCGGTGGCGGATCTGATCTGCCTAGTTATTTCAATCAGTATGGTGGATTTGTTGTTGGCTTCACAATAAATAGGTATATCTATATTCATAGCTCTAAAATTGAGGTAAATCAGAGCTTTAAATTTCGCTTGAGTTACAAAAAGAACGAAGATGTTAAACATATTGATGAGATTAAGCATCCTATTTTTAGAGAAGTTTTACGCGAACAGGGTCTTGATGGCTCGTATCATTTTACAACAATGTCCTGTTTACCTGCAGGCTCGGGCCTTGGTAGTTCCTCTGCATTTACGGTTGGGTTTTGTTATTTGTTGAATGAACTTAGTGGTAGGTCTCAAAATTCTTTAGAGCTAGCACAAAGAGCAATTAATATTGAGCGAAACGTTCTAGCGGAAGCTGGAGGATGGCAGGATCAGCTTCATTCAGCTTTTGGGGGAGTTAACTCATTTGAGTTTTTAGAAGACGGTACAGTTGTTAGAAAGGCGCTAGAATTGTCAGAGAATGGATCCAGGGAGTTAAATTCAAATATGTATATCCTATATTCAGGGATATTGAGGCAGGCTAAGGTGATAGAAGAGGAAAAGCTCAAAAATATTAATGATAGTATGATTACTAATATTAAAGATCTTGCCCGCGAGGGACAAATTTTAGTTCAGAAGCATAATATTGATTTGGCAGATGTTGGCAGATTATTGAATGATGGTTGGAATATTAAAAAAAGCTTATCTAAAGGAGTTTCAAGTAGTGTTATTGATGATATTTACGCGTTGATTCTAAAAAGTGGTGCCTACGGTGCAAAATTGTGTGGGGCAGGTGGTGGTGGTTTTTTTATGGTTCTTGCCAACCCTAAATCTGCCGAATTTTTGAGAGACAAGTTGCCTCCTGGTAACTTGTCTAAAATAAATATTGATTTTGATGGCTTGAGGAGATTTAACATATGATTGATTTAGAGACAAATATCTTTGTAGCAGGGCACAATGGTATGGTTGGCTCGGCAATAGTTAGAGCGCTTGTGCGAAAAGGTTATAAAAATATTTTAACAGCTAATAGAGTTGAACTAGATCTAAGTATACAAAGTAGCGTAATTAATTTTTTTAGAAACAATAACGTCGAGGTTGTATACAATGCTGCGGCAAAGGTTGGAGGAATCCTAGGCAATGCTAATTATCCCGGTGATTTTATAATTCAAAACTTGGTAATTCAGAACAATTTAGTGCAGGCATGTCTCGATTTTAAGATTGATAGGTATATATTTCTAGGATCGTGTTGCATCTACCCTAAATTTTGCGATCAACCTATGCGAGAAGAGTATATTTTAGAAGGCGCTTTAGAACCAACAAATCGGTCTTATGCAGTAGCAAAAATTGCGGGTATTGTCTCTTGCCAAGCACTCTATGAGCAATATGGCTTGAAATCAGTTTGTCCAATGCCTATTAATCTATTCGGTCCTGGCGATAATTGGGACCCTGTTAATAGTCATGTAATCCCTGGTCTGATGAGAAGATTTCATTTTGCTAAAGAGAATAATGACCCGGAAGCTATAGTTTGGGGGAGTGGAAAAGTAATGCGTGAATATATGCATGTTGATGACTGTGCAGATGCTATTCTTTTTTTGACTGATAAATTTGATAAAGGTGAAGTAGTCAATATTGCTCCTGGGGTCGAATTGACGACTCGTGAGACTGCTAAAGCGGTAGCGAAGGTCGTTGGGTATAAAGGCAGCCTAGTGCAAGATGCAAGTAAACCTGATGGCACGCTAAGAAAGTATGCTAGCTCTGAAATAATGAAAGAAATAGGTTGGGCCCCTAAGATTGACTTTTATAATGCCCTTGAGACTACCTATGAGGCATTTAAAAATGAAATTGTTTCGTCTAAGTGGTCCTAAAGGCATGAATTCAAATTTTCTTACATGAAGGTACCAGTAATGTTTTCAGCAACTCTAAGTTTACGGCAGAATCTACTTGTTCAAATAGGTCAAAGCTTTGATACCGATTTTTTAAAAGCTGTTAAGTTCGTAGTCAAAAGTATAAAAACAAACAATACTCTTTTTTTTGCGGGAAATGGAGGAAGTGCAGCAGAAGCTCAGCATATGAGTGCCGAGTATCTAGCGACTCTAGATCACAGAAATTTTCGCCCCGGAATTAAAGCTCTTGCATTAACAGTAGATACGTCGTTTATAACCGCCTGGACAAATGATTTTGGTTATGAAGATGTTTACCTAAGACAACTTCGGACGTTAGCTACTAAGGGAGATGTTTTTTTTGCATATTCAACTAGTGGGCAATCTCAAAATATTATCCGAGCTGTTGAGTATGCAAAGAAAAATGATATATACACAATTGGTTTTACGGGAAATGATGGGGGTTTACTTGGAAGTCTTTGTGATACATCTTTTATAGTTCCGTCCAAAAGCACTTCGTTAATACAAGAGGTTCACACTATGCTGGGCCACGAAATTTGTGGTGCTGTAGAAAAGGAGATCGAGTTAAATGTCTAAAAAGTTACTTATTACAGGAATTACAGGAATGGTTGGCTCTCATTTGGCTGATTATGTGTTAGCTAATACCGATGTTGAAATAGTTGGTATGTGTAGATGGCGAAGTCCTCTTGATAATGTTGAGCACCTAGTGGAAAGAGCAAATAAGGGTGATCGAATTAAGTTTGAGACTGGAGATCTAAATGACGCATTTTCTTTAGAGAAAATATTCAAAAAATATGAATTTGATTATGTTTCTCACTTAGCTGCGCAAAGTTTCCCAAAGACTAGTTTTGACGCACCGGTTGACACCTATAATACAAATATCATTGGTACTACTAACCTTCTTGAGGTAATTAAAAATAGCTCTTCTAGCCCAAAAATACACGTGTGCTCATCATCAGAAGTGTTTGGCAGGGTCCCAAAGGAGATGGTGCCAATTAATGAAGATTGTAGGTTCCATCCGGCAAGTCCTTATGCAATATCCAAGGTTGGTACTGATTTAGTAGGCAAGTTTTATGGTGAGGCTTATGGTCAAAAAACATTCATAACTAGAATGTTCACTCATACGGGCCCTCGTCGCGGTGACATTTTTGCTGAGTCAACATTTGCGAAACAAATTGCAATGATTGAAGCTGGTCTCACTGAACCTAAGGTCATGGTGGGTAATCTTAAGTCAATGAGGACGTTTGCTGATGTTAGGGATGCTGTCGAAGCGTATTGGTTGTTACTAAAAGATTCAGGTATTGAGCCTGGAGAAACTTATAATATTGGAGGGTCTTATTCGTGTGAAGTTGGCGAAATGTTAAATTATTTGATTTCGTTATCTACTATGAAAGATGAAATTCAAATAGTAGAAGATCCTGAGCGCATTCGTCCCATTGATGCTGACCTGCAGATTCCTGATATATCAAAATTTTTATCTAGAATAGATTGGCAGCCACAGTTCACCTTTGAAAGAACGATGGCTGACCTACTTGAATATTGGAGAGATCGAATTGGGCAAGGTCGTCGCTTTTTAGTTCGATAGTTATTAAGTTACAACACAAATTTGATAATTGCGGTAATGCATTAATACTAAAGCAGTTGAACAGATTCTATGCGCGGAGATGAAACTAAGATTACCAATGAATTAAACTGTACGCTAGATGAGATATTTGCCACAGATATTAAGAAAACTATCCAATGTTATTTGAATAACAAAACATGGTGTGAACATGTGCAGGATGGAAGTTACCAAGATGAAAGATTAGGGGGTTGTTAAATCATGTCAGTAATACGTCATAAAGTTCTTGGAGATCATCGTGGGCAGCTTGTTGTAATAGAAGGGGGAGAGGATATTCCCTTTGATATTAAACGTGTGTTCTATATTTATGGTACTCAGAAAGATGTGTCAAGAGGGAATCATGCTCATTACAAAACGAAACAATACCTAATAACGGTGAACGGTTCTTGTAGGGTTACTTTAGATAATGGTAAAACCAAACAGACTTTTGATTTGGATGAGCCCAGCAAAGGTCTTTTTCAAGATGCTTTAATATGGGGTACGATGCACGATTTTTCGGATGACTGCGTGTTGCTGATATTGGCAAACGAGTATTATAATGAATCGGACTATATCAGAAATTACCAGGAGTTTTTAGATGTTATCCACTAATCTTAATTATCAAGCCCACCCAACGTCAGATATACAAACTACAGATATAGGGAATGGAACCACCATATGGCAATTTTGCGTTATTTTATCTGAAGCACGCATAGGGAAAAATTGCAATATTAATGCATTAGTATTAATCGAAAATAATGTGGTAATTGGTGATCAAGTTACTATTAAATCAGGCGTTCAAGTATGGAATGGTGTGCGCATTGAAGATAATGTATTTGTTGGTCCTAATGTAACTTTTACTAATGATTTGTCCCCTAGGTCCAAGAAAAAACCAGATGAATTTTTAAAGATAGTTGTAGAGCATGGAGCATCACTTGGTGCAAACGCTACTATAATTGGAGGGGTATCTATTGGTCCTTATGCAATGGTAGGCGCTGGTAGCGTTGTAACAAGAGATATAGGAAGGCAAGAATTATGGTACGGTAATCCTGCAAAACACAAAGGGTATGTGTGTAAATGTGGAAACAAAACTGATTCAAACCTTATTTGTACAGATTGTTTTCATAGTGAGAATTAGATGATTCCATTTTTAGATTTAAAAACCATTAATGCAAAATATCGCGATGAGTTAGTTCAGGCGGCTACTGATGTAATTGATTCCGGTTGGTATGTGCAAGGTATTCAGGTAAATGCGTTTGAGCAAGAATTTGCAGACTATTGTGGAACTAAGTATTGTATTGGCGTTGCTAATGGCTTTGACGCGCTTTCGCTAACTCTCCGTGCATGGAGAGAGCTAGGAAAGCTAGAAGTGGGCGACGAGATTATTGTTCCTGCCAATACTTATATTGCTAGTATTTTGGCAATTACAGAAAATGATTTTATTCCGGTATTGGTTGAACCTGATACACAAAGTTATAACCTTAATCCGAACTTAATCGAGCAAGCTATTACATCTAAAACTAAAGCTATTTTGCCCGTGCATCTTTACGGGCAACTTGCTGATATGCCGACTATTATGGACATTGCCAAATACCACAACTTATTAGTGCTAGAAGACTCAGCACAAGCTCACGGTGCCAGCATAAATGGAAAAAAATCTGGCAACTGGGGTGATGCTTCAGGCTTTAGCTTTTATCCAGGTAAAAATTTAGGGGCGTTAGGTGATGCTGGTGCAGTAACAACCAATGATAAGGAGTTAGCAGATACGATTCGTATATTAGGCAATTATGGTTCAGAAGAAAAATATAAAAATATTTTTAGAGGTGTAAATAGTCGGTTAGATGAAATGCAAGCTGCATTTTTAAGGGTTAAGTTAAGGTATTTAAATAAAGAAAGTAGATACAGAAAAGAAGTGGGAGTTTTGTATACAAATGGAATTAATAATTCCGATATTAGATTGCCAATAGATAAAAACGTTTCAAGTATAACAAACTTAGATAATCACGTTTTTCATTTATACGTTATTCAAACAAATCATAGGGACAAATTGCAAAAGTATTTGCTAAGCAATGGGGTCCATACATTGATTCACTATCCAATACCACCAAGCCATCAAGTGGCATACAAAGATTATTTAAGGGTGAATACACCTATAACAAATTCTATACATAAAAATATTCTTAGTATTCCAATTAGCCCAATTATAAAAAAAACTGATGTAAATAAAATTATTAAATTAATAAATAGTTTTGGTTCAACATTATGAAGAAATATATTTTAGAAATTATATTTTTACTTAATGAGGGCTATAAAAAAATATTACTAATATTTGTAATGTTTTTTATTGTAGCGTTTTTTGAACTTATTGGTATTGCCTTAATAGGGCCTTATATAGGTCTAATAATAGATCCAGATGTTGCTAATTTACTCCCTCTTCTTTTGTTAGACATAGTGAACATCATGAACAGTGAAATGTTAATAACAACTAAGATTGGCATACTTTTAATAATGGTTTTTTTTGTAAAAATGATATTATTAATCTTTATTAATAGAGAACATCTAAAGTTCAGTCAAACCCAACAAATAAGAATCAGATCTAAATTGATAAAATCATACCATGCAATGTCATTTGTTGACTATCAAAGAAGGAATAGTTCTGAATACATATATGCTATGGGAAATTTAACTGGAGTATTTTCAAATACAGTTTTACTATTATTAAGACTTGCAAGTGAGATAATAATTACGCTTTCTATTGTTTTATTTTTAGCCTGGAGAGATCTTGAATCTTTGTTATTATTAATATCATTATTATTTGTAACAACAATCCTTTATTACTATAATTTCAATAATAAAATTAAAGTTTTTGGAGCAAAGGCTAATGCAGCCTCTATAAATTTAACGAAGAATGTTTATGAAAATATTGCAGGTATTAGAGATATACGAGTATTAAGAGTTAATGATTTTTTTTATAAAAGAGTTTATGAAGATGCAAAGAAAATAGCAAAAAACTATACTAGTAGTAATTTTCTAACAATAATCCCTAAGTATCTTTTAGAGTTTTCAGTAATTTTATTTGTTGTATTGATGGTTATTTTTGGCTTAAGCTCCGGCGAATCAAGTTCTGAATTAGTAGCAACTCTGGGTGTATTTGGTATTGCAGCCATGCGCTTGCTGCCCTCAGCAAGTTCAATAGTAAATTCTTTACTTGAAATTAAAAATGGGCGGGACTCTATATCTCGCCTTTATTATGATTTAAAGAATTTAGGCATAAAAAATACAATCAAAATAAAAGACAAGAATTCTAAAGATATGGGACATGCTAATTTAAGTTTTTCAAGTTTAGAATTCACAAAAGTCAATTTTAACTACCCCGACTCTAATGTAAAAATTTTGAATAACGCCTCCCTGAAAATAAATAAGGGGGATATTGTTGGGATAGTTGGAGATTCTGGATCTGGGAAAAGTACATTAGTAGATATTATATTAGGGCTGTTAACGCCCAATAGCGGCAATATTAGATATAACGAAAAAATTGTAAATAAGATAGAATGGAGTGATAACGTAGCATATTTACCACAAAAAATCTTTATAACTGACGACTCTATAATTAATAATATTGCATTAGGAGTCGATGCAAATAAAATCAATAAACAAAAAGTGAATGATGCTATAAGAAAGGCAAAACTAGAGTCATTAATAGATGACTTGGAATTTGGAGTGGATACTCTGGTAGGAGAAAGTGGTGCTCGCCTGTCTGGTGGGCAAAGGCAAAGGATTGCTCTTGCTAGAGCTTTCTATTATCAAAAGAAAGTTCTGATCATGGATGAATCAACAAGCTCCCTTGATAAAAAAATAGAAGATGAAATTATGAATGAAGTAATGAGTTACGATAATACCTATACAGTTGTTCTAATATCACACAGATTGGAAAACTTAAAACAATGCAATAAAGTTTACAGATTGAACAAAGGCATATTGACTTTAGAAGATTATTCTAAAATTATGATGGATGGTAAAGACTGAGATTTTAAATATATTTAAATCTTAAAATATTTAAGATACGTAATTTTTACTAAGGAGAAAGGGATGAAATCTATAGTTACAGGAGGTGCTGGATTTGTAGGCAGTCATTTGGTTGAAGAATTATTGAGTATGGGGCATGAGATTATAGTTCTCGACAATTTTAGTACTGGTCGTAAAGAAAATTTAGAGCACGTGAAAGAGAAAATTAAGTTAATAGAGTGTGATTTATCTATTAAAGGCAACTGGATTAAAGAATTTGAAAAAACTGATTGGGTATTTCATTTGGCATCGCTTGCTGATATTGTCCCTTCTATTCAAAATCCAGAGGGGTACTTCCGTTCGAATGTTGATGCAACTTTTTACGTATTAGAGGCTGCACGACATGCTAATATTAAGCGTTTTATTTATTCGGCATCCTCATCATGTTATGGAATTCCTGACAGTTATCCCACACCTGAAAAGTCAGATATTCAACCCCAATATCCTTATGCTTTGGCCAAAAGAATGGGCGAAGAACTAGTTGAACATTGGGCTCAACTGTACAGTTTACCAGCTATATCATTGCGCTTTTTTAACGTATACGGCACAAGATCAAGAACATCAGGAACTTATGGTGCTGTATTCGGCGTATTTTTAGCACAAAAGCTTGCTAATAAGCCTTATACAGTTGTTGGGGATGGGCAACAAACAAGAGACTTTACATATGTGACTGACATTGTAAGTGCTTTAATTACTTCAGCAAAAAGTGATAAAGCTAATAAAGTGTATAACGTTGGAAGTGATTCTACTGTGTCCATAAATAAGATAGTAGAATTACTTGGTGGAGAAAAGATTAATATTCCAAAAAGACCAGGTGAGCCAGACTGTACATTTGCTGATATTTCAAAAATTAAGAAAGACCTTGGCTGGCATCCAAAAATCTCAATAGAAGAAGGTATAAAAAAAGTACTTGATGATATTGATTACTGGAAGAATGCAAAGGTTTGGGATCCAGATTCAATCTCTAAGGCTACTGAAGACTGGTTTAAGTATCTTAGTGATTAAGTATTTTGAGAAATATTAAAGCATTAATTCTAGCTGCTGGATTTGGAACAAGGCTCAAACCTTTTACTGATATTTGGCCAAAATGCCTGATGCCAATTTGCAATCGTCCTTTGCTTGATTATTGGTTAACTATTTTAAATAATTGTGGAATAAATAATGTTCTTGTAAATACTCATTATTTATCTGCTCATGTAGAAGACTTTATTAACCAAACTCAGTTCAAAAATTGGGTAGAGTCAATTTATGAGCCTGAATTGCTCGGTACTGCAGGAACAATTAGAGAAAATATAGATTACTGCTCAAATACAACTCTTTTACTTGCTCATGGAGATAATTGGACGTGTTGCAATTTTTCAGATTTTTTAAATTTCCATTTAAATCATAGGCCGAAAAATACAGTAATGACCATGATGACTTTTAATTGTTTCAATCCTGAAGCATTTGGTATTGTTGAAATAGATGAAAATGGTGTAGTGATTGATTTTCATGAGAAAGTTAATAATCCTCCTGGAAATAATGCAAATGCTGCAGTATATTTATTGGAGCCAGAAGTAATTGAATGGATTAATAATAACCCGTCAGTTAATGATTTTAGTACAGATGTAATCCCTAATTTTAAGGGTAAAATTGCCACATGGAAAAATTCAGAGATTCACAGAGATATCGGAACAATTGAATCACTAAGAGAAGCTCAAAATGATATATTTAAAGTTTCATCGTTATCTGAAAATAGTTTATGGCAAAAAAATTTCTTGAAAAACAAAATTCACAGCTTAATAAATGAAAATTAATAATAAAATAATCTATATTGATGACGTTGGCTCTAAAGATTTTGTGGATGTTGTTCTTTGTTATGGACACTTTAATCTTACCCATCCTGGCCATTTAAGGTATTTGCAGCAAGCAAATGGTTTAGCAAAGAATCTTGTGGTGGCAATTAAATCTGATACTGGTTTAGATCAAGATTCTTTTGGGCAGCATTTCTCTGAGTTAGAGAGAGCAGAGAGTGTTGCAAATTTGGAAATTGTTAATCATGTGGTTATTTTAAATTCTACTGGTTTATTTGGTTTAATTGAAATTTTAAAACCAAATTTTTTAATTCTAGGTAAAGAATTTGAGAAGCAAAAAGATGAAGAAATTTTATTAGCCATTAAAACAGCTAATAAAAGTGGAAAGGTCATATTTCACGCTGGGGAAACTAGTTATGCAACAACATATCTATTGCATGACAATGTAACTAATATTGAGAGTAATAATATCTCTAAATTCAAGTCTATTTGTAAAAATAATAAAATTATGTGTAGCACACTTCTAAATTTAATTGACGATTTTGCTGATACTAATTTATTAGTTATTGGAGATACGATAGTAGATAATTATGTTGCATGCGATGCTGTGGGTATGAGTGCTGAAGCACCTGTTCTAGTTGTTAAAGAGCTTGAAAATCGAGAGTATATTGGAGGTGCTAGTATTGTTGCTTCTCATGTTAAAGCTCTTGGAGCAAATTGTAACTATATTAGCGTGGTTGGTAATGATAGTTCAGCTAATATGGTTGAGGAGGTATTACTTAACCGCGGTATAAAGACTAGTTTAATTAGGGATCCAAGCAGGCCTACAACATATAAGACTAGGTACATGGTTGAGAATCAAAAATTATTTAGAGTTAGTAAAATTAAAGAGCACGTAATTTCTAAGACTATTGAAGATAAGTTAATTTCTAGCATAAGAGATCAAGCATCCGAGGTTGATGGGATATTAGTTAGTGATTTTGTATATGGGGTTATTACAGAAAATATAATTAAAGAAATTCTTAAAGTCTCTAAGCAATTTAATTTAAAATTATTCGGAGATGTTCAGTGCAGTAGTCAAGTTGGTAAAGTTACAAAATTCAATAATTTTGACTTAATTACCCCAACTGAAAAAGAGGCGCGAATTGCTTTAAATGACAATGAGAATGGAATTGAGTGGATCGCTAATAAAATAGTTAAAGAGACTAAGTCTAAAAATATGTTGATAAAATTAGGCGCCAGTGGTTTTATTGCATATAGTGGAGATAATCTAGGAACAAAACAACATTTTCCAACACTAACTCCAAATCCTGTTGATGTTACTGGGGCTGGAGACTCTCTTTTAGCTGCAATGTCAGTTGCATTATCTTCAGGTTCGAGCTTAATAGAGGCCTCTGCAGTTGGAGCTTGTATGGCCTCACTAGCTGTTCAGGAGGTAGGAAATGTACCTATTACTATTGAAAAACTTGGGAATTGTATTCATCGAGTATTAGCTAAATAAGCTGTTAAGAATTTTAAACTTTATATAGGAAAATAGAATGAAAAATATTTTTATAACTGGCGGTGCTGGGTATGTTGGTGCTGTAATGGTCCCCCATCTTCTAAAAGAAGGTTTCAAGGTAACAGTTCTAGATTTAATGATTTATGGTGAAAATGTTTTGCAAAAACATCATAATCTTAATGCTGTAAAAGGTGATATGAGAAATCAAGATTTATTAAAGGAACTAATACCCGGACATGATGTTGTAATTCATTTGGCGTGCATTTCAAATGATCCTAGTTTTGAAATGAATCCAGTACTTGGAAAAAGTATTAATCTGGATGCTTTTGAGCCCTTAGTGCAGATTTCAAAAAAATCCAATGTTAAAAGATTTTTTTATGCATCATCTTCTAGTGTATATGGAATTAAGGATGAGCCAAATGTTCATGAAGAAATGGAATTAGAGCCTCTCACTGATTATTCAATTTTTAAGGCTGACTGCGAAGAAATATTGGCAAAATATCAGTCAGATGAATTTACCACAACTACGATCCGTCCAGCCACAGTTTGTGGATATTCCCCAAGGCAGCGTCTAGATGTGGTTGTCAACATACTTACTAACTTAGCATACCATAAGAGAGAAATCACTATTTTTGGTGGAGATCAACTTCGTCCAAATATTCATATTAAAGATATGGTCGAAGTTTATATGGTTTTACTCAGAGCGCCCAAGGAAAAAATTGCTGGAAAGATTTATAATGCAGGTTATGAGAATCATTCTGTTAAGGATATAGCAGAAACTGTGAAAAATGCTGTTGGCGACGATGTAAAGCTTATTACGTCTCATTCGGATGATAACCGTTCTTATCATGTCTCCTCTAAAAAAATCCAAACTGAACTTGGGTTTGTTGCGAAACATACAATTCGAGATGCTGTAATAGATTTGTGCGAGGCTTTTGATGAAGGTTTATTGCCAAATTCTCTAGATGATGAAATGTATTTTAATATTAAAAGAATGAATACCTTGGAGCTAAGCTAATATGAAAGTTAGATACTCATATCTACCACAACAATTTGAAGATTGTGAGGACCTATGGCAAGATTTAAAAGATTTTGTTGCTACAGGTGATTTTACTTTAGGCGAGCCTTTAACTAAGTTTGAAGAGAGTTTTGCTAAGCTGATTGGCACTAAGTATGCAGTTGGTGTGAACTCAGGAACTGATGCAATTAAACTCTCTCTTAAGGCTCTAAATATAGGACCTGGAGATGAGGTTATTACAGCTGCAAATACATTTGTTGCTACTGTTGGGCCTATTTGTGAGCTAGGAGCAACTCCTGTTTTTGTAGATTGTAATGATACGTTTTGTATGGATACAAGTCTAATAGAGGCAAAAATTACTGAAAAAACTAAAGCTTTTTTACCAGTTCATTACACTGGATACATGACCGATATGAGAGTGATGAATCAAATATCTCAAAAGTATAACATTCCAGTTATAGAGGATGCATGCCAATCAATTTTAGGCGCAATTGATGGAAGAAATGCTGGGACATGGGGAAAGACTGGTGCTTTTTCGCTTCACCCACTTAAGAATATCAACGTATGGTCTGATGGAGGGGTTATTGTTACTGATGATGACGAACTCTATAAGACTCTCAGACTTCTTAGGAACCATGGTTTTGAAAACCGTGATACAGTTGTAATGATGGGCTGTAATTCAAGATTAGATACAATTCAAGCTGTTGTTGGAAATTGGATATTGCCACAAGCTAAATCAATATCTGACAAGCGAATTGGTAACGCTAAGTACTTAGATAGTGGCCTTCAAAAAATAGATGGAATCTCGATACCGCCAAGGCCAGAAGATTTTCGTTTAGTTTTTCACCTTTATATTGTTTTTGCAAAAGATAGAGATGGTCTTCTGAAGTATTGTCTTGATAAAGGTATTGATGCAAAAATTCATTATCCTATCCCTATATATAAGCAATCTGCTTTAGACTATTTAGGCTACAAGGATGGAGATTTTCCAGTTACAGATGAACATGTAGATAAAATAATTACTTTTCCTTGTGATCAGCACCTAGAGCAAGTCCAATTGGATTATATTATTTCTACGGTAGCTGGATATTATGCAAAGTAGTACTAGTAGAATCCCTTATGTAAACCTTCAGAAGCAGTGGCTTGAAGAGCGAGAGGAATTATTATCTATAATTGATAAAGTATTTGAAAGTGCTCAATTTGTTGGGGGTGATGAGTTAGATAGATTTGAAGCAAGCATTGCTAAGCTCTGTGGAACAATGTATGCATGTGGATTAAATAGTGGTACAGATGCTTTAATGCTAGCTCTGGCATTATCCGGTATTGGAAAAGGTGATGAAGTTATAACGCCACCAAATTCTTTTATTGCCTCTACTGCGGCAATTGTTCACATTGGCGCAACACCAGTTTTTGTGGATGTTCTCTCAGACCAGAATATTGATCCATCTAAAATCGAAGCTGCCATTACAGAAAAGACTAAAGCAATAATGCCTGTTCACTTAACTGGCAGAATGTGTGATATGGATCCAATAATGGATATTGCAAAGAAGTATGATCTAGTAGTTATAGAAGATGCTGCACAGTCTGTTGGCTCTAAATATAAAGGAAAATATAGCGGTTCAATTGGAGATGTTGGATGTTTCTCGACTCACCCATTAAAAAATTTAAATGCTTGTGGCGATGGAGGCTTTCTAACAACAAATGATCAATCTCTTTTTGATAAAGCAAGATCATATAGAAATCATGGCATGGTAAATAGAAATATTGTTGATCATTTTGGTGTTGTTACTAGAATGGATAATCTTCAAGCATCAATTCTTAATTATCGCCTAAAAAAAATCGAAGAAGTAACTCTCCAAAGAAGAAGAAATGCGCAATTATATATAGATGGTATTGATAATCCAAATGTATTTATTCCTGAAGAAAAAAACAGTGAGTATAACGTTTATCATACTTTTGTAATTCAAACAAAATTTCGTGATGAGCTTAAAGAATACTTAAATAAAAATAAAATTGACACTGCTATTCATTATCCAATCCCTATTCACCTTCAGCCAGCTGCAAAAAAGTTGGGATATAAGATTGGAGATTTCCCAATTACCGAAAGACAATCGAAAGAAATCCTAACTTTACCAGTTAATCAATTCCTAGAAAAAAATGATCTAGAAAGAATTATTAGCGTTATTAATAAGTTTAAAAGTAGGAATTAAAGCAATGAATAGCTCTTCTAGGGAATTATATTTAGCAATGCTTCGAATTAGAATGGTAGAAGAAAAGATTGCAGAGTTGTATTATGAGCAAGAAATGAGGTGCCCAGTTCATTTATCTATTGGTCAGGAGGCTGTGGCAGTTGGAGTATGTGAGCATCTGAGCCAAAATGATATTGTTATGAGCGCTCATAGAGCGCATGCTCATTATCTTGCGAAAGGAGGAGATTTGAAAGCAATGCTAGCAGAATTATATGGCAAGGTTACTGGATGCGCGATGGGTAAGGGTGGATCAATGCATTTAGTTGATTTAAATAGTGGTTTTTTTGCAGCAGTGCCAATAGTTGGAAGTACAATTCCAATTGCAGTTGGAGTTGCTTGGGCATTTAAATTAAAGAAAAGCAGTAATATAGTTACTGTTTTTTTGGGTGATGGTGCAACAGAAGAGGGCGTTTTTTTTGAAAGTTTAGATTTTGCCAGTTTAAAAGATGTTCCAATACTATTTATTTGTGAAAATAATTTTTATTCGGTGTACTCTCAAATGAATGTTAGACAAGCCCCAAATCGAAACTTATCCAAATTGGCTGAAAGCCATGGTATTAAATCTTTTAATGGAGATGGTAATAATATAGATCAAGTCTCTGATCTAACTAAAGATGCCATTAATTATATAAAAAGTAAAAATTCTCCAGCATTTATTGAGCTTGAAACATTCAGATGGCTTGAACATTGTGGTCCAAATGATGATGATAAACTAGGTTATAGAAAAAAAGGTGAGCTAAATTATTGGATGAAAAAAGACCCTATCAGTTCTTATAAATCTAAAATGATTGAAAATAATCAATTTAATAAACAGGAATTAATTGACAAAATTGAGATTATTTCAGCTGAAATAAATGAAGCATTTGCATTTGCTAAGGAAAGTCCTTTTCCAGATGAAAGTTTACTCAATCTTCATATTTATAAGGACTAGGTAATTTTTATGAGAAAAATTTCTTATGCAAGTGCAATTAATGAGGCAGCTGACTTTTGTTTACATAATGATAGTACTGTCCTTGTTATTGGCCTGGGTGTTCCTGATCCAAAAGGCATTTTTGGAACAACATCTGGCCTTCAGGAAAAGTATGGTAGTCAGCGTGTAATGGATATGCCATTAGCTGAAAATGGAATGACTGGGGTAGTTATTGGAGCCTCATTGAATGGGTATCGGCCAGTATTAACCCATCAAAGAGTTGAATTTGCTCTTCTTTCAATAGAACAAATAGTAAACCAAGCCGCTAAGTGGTTTTATATGAATGCTGGTCAGCAAAATGTACCAATTGTAATACGTTTAATAATTGGAAGGGGATGGGGTCAGGGTGCCCAACATTCTCAAAGTTTAGAGTCTTGGTTTGCTCATATTCCAGGCCTAAAAGTTGTAATGCCCTCAAATGCATATGATGCAAAAGGACTTTTAATTTCAAGTATTGAAGATAATAATCCAGTTATTTTTTTAGAACATCGATGGCTACACCATACTATTGATGTTGTTCCATCAGAAGGATATAGGGTTCATATTGGAGAAGCTAAAGTAGTTCGTGAGGGAAATGATCTCACAATTGTTGCTCACTCTTATATGGTACTAGAAGCAATCAAGTGTGCAGACTTGCTAAAAAAAGCAGGAGTCTCGATTGAAGTCCTTGACTTGCGATCTATAAGGCCTTTAGATACCGATACTATACTAAATTCAGTAAAAAAAACTGGCCGTTTGATTGTTGCTGATAATGGCTGGGTTAATTTTGGTGTTAGTGCTGAAATAATTTCAATAGTCACTGAAAATATATTCGATAAGCTTTTAATTGCTCCTGAAAGGCTTGGGATGAATAATTCTCCAAGCCCAAGTTCTAGAGCATTGGCGAAAAACTTTTATCCGAGATCAATTGATATAGCTAAAATAGTTTGTAAAATGCTTAAAATATCAATTGACTTAAAGGCATTTTTTCCGAATTCAAACCTACCAGAAGATATTCCAAACCCTGCTTTTAAGGGACCTTTCTAATCAAATTACATCTAGAGGAGTTTATAGCTTAAGTGGATATCGGCATTAATGTTTGGTATGCTCTTATAAGAGATAAAAGCTCTCTGAGAAAGTTAAGAGGTTTTGAGTTTTTATCATGAGTAAATCTGTTATGAAGTTAAATATTTTTGCTTTTAAAATTTATGTTTTATTGTGCATTCCAATTACGATTCCTATTGTAATTTTTATAAAATTATTAGAAAAGATTGTGATAATTAGATTTTTAGAAATTCAAACGGATCGTATAGGTCATCTATCAGGGCAGATGGAGTTGTTATTTTTACAAGCAAAGGAAAGTAAAGAAAAAAGTAGTATTCGTATTTTAGATGTGTATTATCCAGTGGGAGCAGTTTCAAATAAAGCCTTACTAAGTTTGTGGAAAAGAAAGGTGACATCAGTTAGTAGGTATTTGGCTTATCCTATAGCTTATATTTGTTTTAAATTTCTTAATAGCAGCCATAAATGTGAGTTAATTTGTGGTGATAGGGATATTATGCATTTGCTTGATAAGCATCCAGTGAGTCTGACTTTGCCAGAAGAGATGATAATTAAGGGGGAGTGTTGTCTCCATCAGCAACTAATGGTTCCAAGTGGAGAAAAAATAGTCTGTTTAAATATTCGTGACAGTGCATATTACGGTGTGAATTCTGAAGATAATAGTGTTACGAGTTATAGAAATACTATTGAACTTGTAAACTTTATTGAGGCAATAAAATATCTAATAAACAAGGGGTTTTATGTTGTGAGGATGGGAAGGAAAGTTGAAGCAAAATTTCCATTAAAGCATGATATGTTTATTGATTATGCAAATAGTAATTTCTCATCAGATTTTATGGATATCTTCTTGGCCAACAAATGTGAATTTTTTATTTCCACGCAATCAGGTTGGGATTCTGTTCCGTATTACTCATTTAGAAAATGTGGGGTATTTGTTAATACTGTACCCTTCTTTTATTTACAAACTTACAGAGAGAAAATATTTTATTTAACAAAACGACATATTTTGAAAGAAACCAATAAGGAGCTTGGGCTAGAAGGGATTTTTTCTCATAATGTTGGATATGCATTTTCTTCAGATGAATTTAGTATAAATCAAATTGAGTTAAAAGAAAATAGTAGTAAAGATATTTTAAATATAGTTATAGACTTGCATAGATTTATTGATAATGACTACAACGAAAATGAAATCAATATGGAATTACAAGATAAATTCAGAAAAAAATTTTTACAATTATCAATAAGAAGCTCACATCTTAAGAGAGATGATGAATACAAGAATACACCATATCATAATGAAATTAGAGGGTATTACGCACCAACTTTTTTAGAAAATAATTCGTGGTGGCTAGAAAGTTGAAGAATAAATTACTATCATTATATTTTAACTGTAAGATTATTGACACGGGGTTATATAACTCTAAAGTTAATAATGGGTGTTTTTATCCAATATGCTACCCATCAAATAGAAGTTTTGATGCTAAAGTAAGTTCTTTTCGCGTATTGCTTGAAACCCTAAGAACACTTTCAAGTATTAGTTTTGAATTTGCTATTTTTAATATAGATCTGTCTGATATGAAGGGCGATAGTCATGAGAATGATATAAGGCTGTTGATTGATGAATGTTTCTCTACTTCTACTAAGATATTAAATTTCAGTAGGCCATCTAAAGTAAAGGATTGGCTTAAAGACTCAGAAAAAATTATTGAAATAGTTGGGAAGAACTCGCCAGTTTTAGTGATGTTTAATCATGACCATCCATATATTGATTATAACGTTGATTTATTCACAGAAGTTATTGGCAATGTATTTTCCAAAAAAGTTGATAATAAAAATAAACTATTGCACTTTACGCACATTCCTGAATCTATTAGTAGTGTTTATAGCCTGGAAAAATCAGAATATGATGAAAACACTGGCGTTATAAAGGTTGATAAATATGATGAATTTATTCATAACACATCAATAATGACAGCACCAACCTTACTTAATATATGGAAAAATATAAAATTTGACGGCCATTATATTGGAAGGATAGATTGGATGGGCGTAACTATGAAAAAAACTAAATTTACTCATTATGTTTTTGGAAGGGAGTTCTTTAAACACTTTGATGGCTACGGAAATTCAAATGGAAATAGAATGAATAGCGGCCTAGAGATTGACGGTATCGAGTTGCAATTTCCGACTAAAGGACAAAGTGATCAGATTGTTAATTTTTATTTCCGTAGATTTCTCGATACATACCTTATTTATATTCAAGATGGCATGCAAAGTAAGAGATTTTTTCAATCAGAAGGTCAAAGATATATTGAATTGATCGAAAACTCACTTCAACTATTCAAATTTTCATACATTGAAATGGATCACAGGTATCAATGCCTGTCTTTTTCTGTAGAAGAAACATATCAACTGGTTAGGGAAAGAATATACTTTAATGGAAATAAAATCTTTAATGATATATATATAAACAATCTTATCAGAAGAAAAAATACTATAAATGAGTTTAGAATAAAATTACGAAAATTTATCCCAACAATTTTAGTTATTAGGGTGAGGAAAATTATTTTATGGTTTGGATAGCTTTTCAGAAGATGATTAACACAAAAAATAGATATTTAAGAATATTTGAAGAGTTGTCTAAATTTGATGATTGACATATATTGAAGATATGCAAGTTAATGTTAAAATAATTCTAACAAATTTATGTTAATCAAAAAGAGTATGCTAATAGTCTCACTGTCAGGCGGCCTTGGGAACCAAATGTTTCAATTTTCTTCAGCTTATGCTCTTGCTAAAAGAAATAATGCATTATTAACAATTGATATAAGTCAATTTGATAAATCAGATACAAGTCATGCTGTTTATATGCTTCATAATTTTAGTCTTAAAAATAATACGGTAAAAATTTCCACAAATACTAGCTGGAAGATAGCATTAAAATTAGGCTTAATATTTAAGGTCCCATATATTATTAGTTTTAAATTAAAAAAAATCTTTAAAGTGGCTATAGAGGAGTCTATATCTTACAGTGAGGATATAGACACACTGCTAACTGGCAATTTATTTATAACCAACTCACAATTACAAAGTTATAAGTATTTTCATTCTATGAAAAATGATATTGTTAATCTTTTTAAGATTAATGATAAACTGGAAAAGTATAGATTGAAAGAAAAAACTAGAATGCTTAGTATGCATATCAGAAGAGGGGATTATTTACACTCTGATTGTGCAATGTCCTTATTGAGCGAGGAATATTATATCAATGCATACAAATATGTTGTTTCTAATTTTGAGGCAATAGACTGTATTTATTTATTTACAGATGATGTTGTTTGGGTTAAGAAAAATATGTCAAATCTTTTTAAAATATGTTGTCAGATATTAATTATTGAAGAAGAATTTAAAAATATTTCAGCTGTAGAAAGTTTATCTATCATGTCAAATTGTGAGCTTTCCATAATTTCGAATAGTTCATTCTCTTGGTGGGGTGCATATTTAGGAAAAGAAAAGGAAGTAGTTATAGCACCATCTTCATGGTTTGTCGATAATAGAATACATAATATAATTCCTGAAAATTGGATTACACTTCCTGAATAGGCCTCAATTGACAGTTTCAATTATTTTACCAACTTATAATCGCTCTAGATTTTTGAATGAGGCGATCAAAAGCGTATTAAATCAAACTTATAAAGATTATGAGTTGATAATTATTGATGATGGATCGAATGATAATACAAAGGAATTGGTTAAAGAGTATAAAGACTCGAGGATTGTATACTTTTATCAAAGTAACCAGGGAAGGGTTTATGCAAGAAATGTCGGTATACGCATCGCAAAACATAAAATAATAGCCTTTATAGACTCAGATGATGCTTGGTATAAAGATAAGCTAAAGCTCCAGATGAAAATTATTAAAAATAAGAATCTAGATTGGTGTTTTTCAGCTGTTGATGAAATTTATGGTGATAAGATGAAGGCTAGAGGAGGGGCGATAACAAGTTCTTTTTCTAAAGATGTGATTTTAGGAGGGGTTAGTGTTCCTATGTCAACTATTGTTATTAAAAAAAAGTTCTTATTGAAATATTCAATTTTTGATAATTTTTATTCCAAATATAAAAAATATGGGTTTGAGCAAAGTGAACATCAGGACTTATGTATTAAAATGTCTTTATATGGAAATGGTTATGCAATTCAAGATTCATTAGCAATTTACGGAGTGCACTCTGAAAATGTTTCTAGTTCAGTACATGCTAGATCTGCTCTAATTGTAGCAGCACTAAGGGTTAAATATAAATTTGGAAGAATTCCATTTGGTTTAATAATCAATCTAGCTGTAAAGTATATTTTAAGTATGGGCAGATTTAGTTTAAAAAAACTTATAAGTTTAGTTGCTAAAGTTTAGATTTCTAAAAAATATGAATACCATTTGATTATAAAGATGGATGATAAAGCGATTTTTTAAGCAGTGATAAATTCAAAAATAAATTGACATATTGCTAATGATAGCGCCTCTCTCTTAGGGTAATTAGCAAAAGAAATATTGAAAATTTCAAAAAATTGATCCAAAAAAACTTCTTTAGTGAAGTTTTGACTGGTATTCAAAGCGCACTCGTCATATAGAATTTTATCTAAAGCTAATTCAAATTGGATTAAATGGCATATTTATCATCATAATGGGAAAGTTAAAGCAAGATGCTGTGAAGTTTATAATAGAGAAAAAAATATCCCTTTCAACAAAATAATTAGTGAATCACAAAGACTATTTATTTATAAAATACAATGGAAAATAACAACTTAATTTTTAAAAGCACATGAAAAAATATAAAACACTTAAACATAAAATAATTAATAGAGATATAACTATTGGGTCTTGGATTACTCTAGGAAATAATGCAATTGCTGAAATTTTAGCAAACGTAGGATTTGATTGGCTTGTAGTTGACCTAGAGCATACTACAATTTCTTTGGAACAGGCCGGTGAACTAATACGAACTATTGAACTCTCTGGCGTGACTTCATTGGTTAGATTAACGAGTAATGATGAAAATCAAATTAAAAGAGTTATGGATGCTGGAGCTCAAGGCATTATAGTGCCTATGGTAAAAAATACTAAAGATGCAATGAGTGCAGTTGCGGCAACTCGCTATCCGCCCCAAGGAAATAGAGGAGTTGGTTTGGCTCGTGCACAAAAATATGGCGCCTCATTTAAAGAATACCTTGATTGGCAGTCCGATGTAAATTCTGGACCTGTAGTAGTTGTGCAAATTGAGCATATTGATGCAGTTAATAACTTAAAAGAAATTTTAAATGTTGATGGTGTAGACGCATTTATTATTGGTCCTTATGACCTTTCTTGTTCTATGGGAATTCCGGGAGAGTTTGAAAATCCTAAATTTATAAAAACCATAGAAAGAATTGTTAAGATTAGTAGTGAATTGAATGCAGTGAGTGGGCTGCATGTGGTAGAGCCAGATAAAGAAAAATTAAATAAAGCTATTGAGGCAGGGCATAAATTTATTGCTTACAGTGTTGATATTCGAATGTTGGATGTAGCGGCAAGAAATGGTTTGGATGAGTATAGGAGAATAAAAAAATGAATACAATTGGCGTTATTCCAGCAAGAATGGGATCCACAAGATTCCCTGGTAAGCCAATGAAAAAAATTCATGGTATGCCTATGATTGGTCATTGTTATCATCGAACTGCAATAGCCTTGGGCGTTAATGCTACTTATGTTGCAACCTGTGATATTGAAATAGCTAAATATATTGACTCGATTGGTGGGCATGCAATAATGACATCAAATGCACATACTCGTGCTACAACAAGAACTGCAGAGGCACTGGAAAAGATAGAGCAAGAGACTGGTGAAAAGGTGGATATTGTGGTAATGGTTCAAGGAGATGAGCCATTGATATTGCCAGAAACTATAAAACAAGTTGTTCCTGAATTTAAAGACAAATCTGCTAGTATTGTGAATATTATGTCACGTCTTGCAACAGAAGAATCATTTAAAGATGCCAACAACGTAAAAGTTGTTACAGCTAATAATAATGATGCGCTATATTTCTCAAGGGAGCCATTACCATCACCATGGAAAGGTTGGGAGGATATTCCTAGGTATATGCAAACGGGTATTATTGCATTTAGAAGAGATACATTGATTGCATTTAATGCTATGAAAGAGACCCAGCTTGAACAAATAGAGTCTATTGATATGAACCGAGTTTTAGAAACAGGTGGCAAAATCAGAATGTTGTTAACAGAAGCCACAACAATTGGAGTTGATGTATTAGAGGAGCTTAATGAAGTGGAAAAAATACTAGTGGGAGATAAGATAATGGGCTCATATATTTAATTATGAAAGAGACAGATATTAGACCTTTAGGGTTGATGAAGAGGTATATTGAGCTGAGTGCTAAAGATGTAGACTTATGTTTTAATGAAGGAGGAAGGCGTGATTTGCCGTGCGTCTCATGTGGCTCTATAAATATAACCAAAGAATTCTCCAAGAGTGGTTTTGATTATGCTTTATGCAACGAGTGTGGAACACTCTACCAAACTCCACGACCACCTATTAAAGAATTTGATGCATTCTATAAAAATTCTAGGTCATCAAAATATTGGGCAGATGTATTTTTCCCATCAGTAGCTGAAGCTCGTCGTGAAAAAATATTCAAACCAAGAGTACAGCGATTGTTAGAGATGTGTAAAGATTCAAATTTGAACGTTTCAAAGTTAATTGATGTAGGCGCAGGTTATGGGATTTTTCTTGAAGAATGGCGAAAGGTTAAACCAGAAACTGAATTAATAGCGATAGAGCCATCTGTTTCACTCGCAAAGGAATGTCGTAATAAAAAATTAAGTGTTGTTGAATCCCTTGTAGAAAATGTAGAGGGCTATGAAGATTACGCAGACTTAGTTGTTTGCTTTGAGGTTCTTGAGCATGTGGATAGTCCATTAGAGTTTGTTAAAGTATTGAAAAAAATGGTAAAACCAGAAGGGTATTTATTTATCAGCACACTTTGTATTGATGGCTTTGATTTGCAAGTGTTGTGGGATAAGTCTAGTCAAATTTCTCCGCCCCACCATATTAACTTTCATTCTATAAAAGGCTTCGAAAAACTATTTGAGAGTGCTGGATTAACAGATGTGAAAATTAGCACACCTGGCAAGTTAGATGTTGATATAGTTAAGAATTTTGTAACTTCTTCAGATGGAAGTGAATTGCAAAATAATAGGTTTCTGAAGTCAATATTAGATAGTGATAATAAGTCTAATAAATTCCAAGAATTTTTATCTAGCAATCAACTTAGTTCACATGTTTGGATTATGGCTAGGAAGCCGAATAAAGGGAATTAAAGATGAAAAAATTAAGGGTTGGAATCGCTGGTTATGGCGTAGTTGGAAGACGCAGAAAGGATTGTGTAGATTTACACCCAAATTTAGAAATGGTAGCAATATGTGATCAATATTTTGATGATAGCAAAACTACTGTTCATAGTTTAAATGCTTATCAAAGCTATAATGATTTACTGAAAGAGGATTTAGATATTTTGATAGTTTGTCTTACTAATGAAATTGCGCCACAAGTAACAATAGCAGGACTAAAAAAAAATTTACATGTTTTCTGTGAAAAGCCACCTGGAAGAGATGTTACCGATATTATTGAGGTAATTAAAGTTGAAAGACAGTATCCAGATCAGAGATTAATGTATGGATTTAATCATCGTTATCACCACTCTATTCAAAAGGCTTTAGAAATTATTAAGTCAAAGGAACTTGGGGCTATTATTAATATGCGCGGAGTTTATGGCAAATCTCAGTTGGTCACATTTGATCAACCAAGTTGGCGTACAATAAGAGAAATTGCCGGTGGCGGAGTTTTATTAGATCAGGGTATTCATATGATTGATTTAATGCGATTATTTGCAGGTGAATTTGTTGAAGTTCATAGCTTTGTTAAGAATAGTTTTTGGAATTATAGCGTTGAAGATAACGCTTATGCATTGATGCAAACAAAAGATGGAGTGGTAGCAATGATGAATTCCTCTGCTACTCAATGGAGGCATCGTTTTCAACTTGATATCAATCTTGAAAGAGGTGGTTTGGTTCTTGGTGGTATATTGTCAGGATCTAAGAGTTATGGTGCAGAGACATTGACAATCATTGAGTCTAACCCAAAAAATGATCATGGAGATCCAAAAGAAACAACAATTCGATATAACTCAGACCCGTCTTGGTGTTCTGAAATAGAAGAGTTTGTTGATTCTATTGTTAATGATAAAAAGATTGTTCACGGCACATCGGATGACGCACTTCAAACAATGAAGCTAGTTTATAAAATATATTATGCAGACCTTTCCTGGAGAAGTGCATATGATATTCCAAACCCTGATGTTTTATAAATAAATAATAGGAAAAAATATATGAAAATCAAACCATTTGTTAAAGATTATTTAATAAGATTGAAGCAAATTTTAGATGATATTGATGAGGAGGTTGTTAGCGATATTGTCGACTCTTTTGAGGAAACTATAAAAAATAATTCCAGAATATATATTATTGGAAATGGTGGAAGTTCGGCAACAGCATCGCACATGGTTAACGATCTAGGTGCCGGCTTAAGAAGAAGAGATATCATTAATTTTGACGTTACTAGTTTGGGAGACAATAGCCCAGTAATAACTGCTATTGCAAATGATATTGGATATGAAAATATTTTTTATATGCAAATTAAAGGGCATATAAGTGCTAATGATGTGGTTGTTGCAATATCATGTAGTGGTGACTCTCCAAATATAATTAAGGCTGTTGATTATGCAAAGGATTTAGGCTGTAAAATTATCGGAGTTACTGGTTTTAACGGTGGTTATTTGAAAAAAATATCAAATATAAATTTTCATGTTAAAGCTCCAGAGGGCGAATATGGGCTTGTTGAGGACGCCCATATGATTTTAGATCATATTATATATTCCTACTATATTCAGGCAGAATTTAATTCTACTGAATAATTAAGAGTTTTTTCTATGATGAATAAAATAAAATATCGTGCGGTTGTTACAGGCGCAACTAAAGGTATAGGTTTTGCAATTTCAGAAAGACTGTTAAGAGATGGCGTGGAAGTGATAGCTACAGGGACGCAAAAAAACTCTAACTACCCAAACGGTGCCAGTTATTATTCGGTAGATTTTACGAATGAGCGATTAACAAATGAATTCATTGAATATTTAAAACATCAGAAAATTGATATTTTAATAAATAATGCAGGAATTAATAAGATAGGTGAATTTGCAAATATTGCTATTGATGATTTTGATCGAATTCTGCGTGTGAATTTACGCACACCCTTTCAACTTTGTCAGGCAGTGATCCCCAACATGAAAAAAAATAATTGGGGCAGGATTGTGAATATAACATCTATCTTTTCAAATATTTCTAAGGAGTATCGCGCGTCTTATTCATCTAGTAAATTTGGACTAGATGGCATGACTGCAGCATTAGCTGCAGAGCTATCAGAAGAAGGGATTCTTGCAAATAGTGTGGGGCCTGGATTTGTTGATACAGAGCTAACAAGGAGTATTTTAGGAAGCGATGGAATTTCTGAACTTAAAGATCGTATACCCATTAAACGTTTAGGCCAAGTAGAAGAAATAGCATCGCTAATCAGTTGGCTTGTTAGTAATGAGAATACGTATATGTCAGGACAAAATTTAATGATTGATGGGGGGTTTTCACGTGTCTAATAAAGTTATTACTATTCAATCCCATAAGGGTAAGTATTTAGTAAGCTTTATAAGTGGGGGAATGGATCAATTAAACAATGTGCCAGTTGAAGATGCTGTTTATATAATAGATAAGAATATTGCTCAACTTTATAAAGATAGATTGGGAAATATTTTATCTTCTCAAAGAGTGATTAAGATTGAAGCTACAGAAGAAAATAAGTCGCTAGATAGAATTCCTGGCTATGTTGATGAGTTAGTAACACTAAATATTAGAAGGGATCAGCCATTAATAGCTATCGGTGGGGGAATTATCCAAGATATTACATGTTTCCTGGCAACAACTGTAATGCGGGGTTTGCCATGGATTTTTTATCCTACAACACTATTGGCACAATCAGACTCTTGTATCGGTTCAAAATCATCTATCAACTCTGGTGAAGTTAAGAATATCTTAGGCACTTTTACACCACCAAATGAGGTTGTGGTTGATGTTGATTTTTTACAAACTCTTGAGCAAAGAGAAATATTTTCTGGAATAGGTGAGATGTTGAAAGTTCATGCAATTAATAGTCCAGAAAGCTTTAATCTAATTTCTGCTGCATATGAAGATGTGCTTAAAGATCCTGTCATTATGGAGAAGTTTATCCATAACTCATTGTCTATGAAAAAGAAGTTAATCGAAATTGATGAATTTGATCAGGGAGTAAGAAACGTTATGAATTATGGACATAGCTTTGGCCACGCTATTGAGTCTGCAACAAATTATTTTATTCCCCATGGAATTGCAGTAACTATAGGCATGGATATAGCAAATTTTGTTTCAGCCGAGTTAGAGGTATCAGATGTGAGTCACTTTGAGCGCATGCACAATGTACTTGAAAAAAACTACCGCACTTTCAAACATGTTGATATAAGTGTAGAATCATTATTAAATGCCTTATCAAAAGACAAAAAAAATAGTGCGACACAGTTAAAGCTTATTTTTCCAGATCAAAATGGCTTTATTGGTATCGGTCTTTACGATAATAACAGTAAGTTAAAAAACTCTCTGGATAAATATTTTAAACTTTATGGGGGGGTTAATTAATTATGCGTTCTGTGGCAGTAGCATCTCGTTCTTTTTCAAAACACCCCATTTTAAGAGGCAAAGTTTTAGAGAGTTATCCTGATGCAAAGTTTAATGATAAAGGCCTGTCGTTGAGTGGTGATTCTTTAGTAGAGTTTTTGAGTGGATATGAAAAGGCAATAACAGCTTTGGAGGTGATAGATGATTCAATTCTATCAAAACTCCCTAATCTAAAAGTTATTGGCAAGTATGGTGTGGGTTTAGATATGATTGACTTGCATGCCATGAAAGGTCGAGGAGTAAAGCTTGGATGGACGGGAGGAGTAAATAAGCGCTCTGTTTCTGAGTTGGTTATATCATTTTCAGTATATTTATTACATCGTGTCGCATTTGCAAATGCTGAAGTAAGAAATGGTAAATGGTATCAGGTAAAGGGAAGTCAATTATCTGATTGTACGTTTGGTATTGTTGGTTGTGGGAACATTGGAAAGGATTTAGTTAAACTATTAAAACCTTTTGGCTGCAATATTCTTGCACATGATGTAAAAGATTTTAAAGAATTCTATCAAGAAAATAATATCACCGCTGTTGGATTAGAAGAGCTTCTTCAGAAGTCTGATGTTGTGACATTGCATTTACCTAAAAATGACTCGACCAACAATATCTTAAATAAAGATCGACTTCAAATGTTAAAGAAAGATGCAATATTAATAAACCTTGCACGTGGTGGGCTATTAGATGAGTCAGCTTTAAAAAAGATTTTAATAGAAAAAAGAATTGCAGGTGCAGCACTTGATGTTTTCTCAGTGGAACCTCTCGTAGATAAAGATTTTGCGCATTTAGACAATGTACTTATTACACCACATATTGGGGGTAGTACTGAAGAAGCTGTTCTGGCAATGGGGCTGGCGGCAATTGATGGTCTTGAAAATGCTAAGAATCCTTTAGAGTTTTTATAACATCTTGCAGTTTATTAATATATTTTAAAAGTCTTAATATAATAATTTATTTTTTATGCAAAATATATATAAATATATCGACTTATCTGGATATTCATTTACTGGAAAAGGGGCTTATAATCACCTGTTTTCAGAGTTTTCAATATGCCATGTTCATCCATATGATTTTGAGTTTGATTTGATTAGAACAAGAGGTGGAGTTTTAGATTTGTATAACGCTCTGGTAAGTGATTGGTCACCAGTTAGATCAAGTGAGTGCATAAGGGACTTTAAAAAAAACATTGTATCGTATGGTGGTAATAATATATTACTAGATCGATTAACAACAAATGGCAGACATTATGAATATGTTTTTCCTGGTTTTAATACTATATCTGAAAAATATATAAACAGTTTGATCAATTTTAAATGGAAAGGCCAGTGGCCATATGCGTTTGATAGACATTCAAAACTTCAAATGTTAACTTATAAGTTAATATCTAATTTAGGCTATAAAGATATTTACCAAAAAGATATTTATTTGTCTAGCTGCTCAGAAGATGAGTTTATATTAAAAACAAAAAAATACCTAAATGATATCTTGTCAAGAAAAGTTCAATCATCAGCTACCACAATAGTTATGAATAATGTTTTTGAACCATTTGATCCACTTAGATCGATGCGATTTTTTGATAATGTAAAATCGATTGTAATTGATAGAGACCCTAGAGACATTTATTTATCGGCATTAAATTATGTCAACCAGGATGGGTCTAAGGGCTGGAAAGCAACACTCGGTGATAATGTGGAAGAGTTTATATGTAGATTTAAAACTTATAGATATAACATAAAAGATAAGGCGGATGAGCTTAGAATATTAAGGTTAAGTTTTGAAGAGTTGGTATTAAATTATCATCACACATTGAATAAATTGTTTGAGTTTATAGAGGAGGATAGTTGTATACATAAATATCAAAAAAAATATTTCAACCCGGATGTGTCAAAACAAGGTGTAGGTGCCTGGAAAAATGTCAAGGGTAGAACAAAAGAAGATGTAGAGAAAATTTATACAGAATTAAAAGATTATTGTAAGGATTATTGAGGAGAAAGTGTGAAAGTATTATTATTGGCAGGTGGACTTGGAACGCGTCTAAGTGAAGAGACTGACTTGAGGCCAAAACCTATGGTGGAGATTGGTGGTAAGCCAATCCTTTGGCATATCATGAAAATATATAGCCAGTATGGTTTTAATGACTTTGTGGTCTTGTTAGGATATAAGGGTTATTTTATCAAGGAGTATTTTGCTAATTACTTCCTACATCAAAGCGATGTGAAAATTGACATTAAGGATAACAAGGTCGAAGTGATAAACAATTCAAGCGAACCATGGAAGATCACCCTGATTGATACCGGTGCTAATACAATGACAGGCGGGCGAGTCAAGCGAGTGCAAGATGTTGTTGGAGGTGAGTCATTTATGTTGACTTATGGTGATGGCGTATCTGACATTAATATTGATAAATTAGTTAAGTTTCACAGGTCCCATGGCAAGTTAATGACAATAACATCCGCTCAGCCTGATGGCAGATTTGGCGCATTGGGAATTGCATCAGATAATAGAGTGCAAGAATTTCAAGAAAAACCAAAAGGTGATGGTAGTTGGGTTAATGCTGGTTTTTTTGTGTGTGAACCAAATGTTTTTGATTATATTACTCAAGGAGATTCTACAGTTTTGGAACAACAACCACTCCAGAATTTAGCCAGAGATGGTGAGATATATGCATACAAGCATGATGGATTTTGGATGCCAATGGACACCTTAAGAGACAAACATGTTTTGTCTAGAATGTGGGATAACGATAGCGCACCCTGGAAAATGTGGGATTGAAAGATAAGAAAATTGTATTTTGCTTTCCCTATAAAGATGGACCTGGTGGGGTTAATATGCTATTCCTTAGGATGGCTACTTTTTTAAAAAAGAATGGATATGATACGGCTATTATTGATTATAAAGATGGAGATATGTCTAATAATCGTCATTCATCCTTACCATTGATAGAATATCATGATGAGAAAAAAGTTGCAATACCAGCTAACTCTATTGTTATTTTTCAATCAATGACACCTTGGTCAATTTTTCCAAGTTTAGAAATTTCTGATGATAGTCAGATTTTTTTTATTACTACACTGCCGCATAATTTTTTTCCAATATTACCAGGAAAGTTAAGAAATATAATGTTGAAGGGGCAATTCATTGCTAAGATTATTTGGAAAAGTTTATTAAGTTCTGAGTATTTCAAAATAAAGAGATTCATTTCTATTGCTGACAGGAAAGATGCATTGGTTTTTTTGGATAATGACATTGCTTGTAATGTTCAAAAAAGTTTAAATATTGATATTGAAAGTCCGAAATTACTTCCTCTTTTTAGTGAAATGGTATCTCGAGAAAATCTTTTCTTGACAGGTCATAAATTTGACGAGTTTTTGTTATCAATTGGCTGGGTAGGAAGGATTACTGACTTTAAAATTAGTATTTTAAATAAAGTGATAACAGATGCTTTTCATTATAGTAATTTTCATAAACAAAAAATTGTTTTTCATGTGGTTGGTGATGGGGAATACTCCAAACAACTTGTAAATTATAAATCTGAATATTTTAGCATTGCTCGTCTGGATTATATAAAACCTAGTCAGCTTTCCAAATATATGCTTAATTTTGATATAGCTTTTGTAATGGGAACAACAGCACTAGAATCGTCAAGAATTGGAGTTCCGACAGTTAGATTGGATTATAGTTTTTCGAAAATTTCTGATGATTATCTGTATAAAATGATCTATGAAGTGTCAGGGTTTAGTCTAGGGGAAAATCTTGATGGCCGATGTTTTAGTAAAGGTAGGCATTCATTTGACACCTTAATGAAGTCTATGAAAAAAGATAGATTTATATTGTCAAGACAATGTTTTGATTATTATAATGAGAATCATTCTATTGAAAATAGCTCTAAAATATTTATAAATTATGTAACTAATTCTAACCTTAAATGGAGAGACTTGAGAAATGAAGGAGTTCTCCAAAGTATCTTGTATAACTTTTGGAAGATTTTCAAAAATAAATTTAAGGAAATTTAAATGTTTAATAATATTTATCGTGATAAAAAAGTTCTTATAACTGGACATACTGGTTTTAAAGGTTCTTGGCTAACGGTTTGGCTATTAAAATTAGGTGCCAAGGTTGTTGGTATATCAAAAGATATACCAACAAATCCCTCAATGTTTGAAGAGTTACAGATTAAAGAAAAGATAAAGCATTATCAGATGGATATAAGAGATTTAGATAAGCTGAGTGAGGTTGTTTTAGTTGAAAAGCCTGACTTTATATTTCATTTAGCCGCGCAATCAATTGTTTCGATTTCATATACTAACCCTATTGAAACGATTTCATCTAATGTTATGGGTACGGCTAATATACTGGAAGCGCTTAAAGTTTTGAATCATGCATGTGTAGTAATTATGATTACTAGTGATAAGGCCTACGATAATATTGAGCAAATATGGGGCTATAAAGAAAATGATCAAATGGGTGGTAAGGATGTTTATAGTGGCTCAAAAGGTGCGGCTGAACTCATCATAAAATCTTATTTCAATTCATTCTTTAAAAAATCTGATTGTATTATTAAACTAGGTATTGGTAGAGCGGGGAATGTAATTGGAGGTGGAGATTGGGCTAAGGATCGAATTGTGGTTGATTGTATGGAGGCTTGGAGTAAAAATAAAAGTGTTGAGATTAGAAGTCCAGAAGCAACAAGGCCTTGGCAGCATGTATTGGAGCCACTTAGTGGCTATTTAAATTTAGGTATGGCGCTTTATAGACATAAAGTATTGCAAGGTGAAGCTTTTAACTTTGGGCCTAGAGCTGAGCAAAATCATACAGTTAAAAGATTGTTAGAGGATTTAAGCCGGCATTGGAGCTTTGATAAAATTGAGGATGCTTTTAAAGTAGCTGACAATATGCCTTTTCATGAAGCTAGCTTGTTAAAATTAAATTGCGATAAAGCATTTTCAGTTTTGAAATGGCAGGCATCACTTGATTATGAAGAAACTATTGAATTTACAAGTCAATGGTATTTTGATTATTATAAATCAAACAAAAACACCTTTGATTTAACTGTAACACAAATTGATAAATATGAAAATATTGCAAAAAAGAGAGGTCTTCAATGGACGGAGTGACTTTAACCCCACTTAAAATTATTCCACATCCGGGCGGTGATGTATTGCATGGTATGAAATCTTCAGAAGATAGTTTTTCTGGATTTGGGGAAGCCTACTTTTCTGCCATAGGCCAAGGAGATATTAAGGGCTGGAAAAAACATTCTAAAATGACACTCAATATAGTAGTTCCAATAGGAAAAATTCAGTTCGTTATCTTTGACGGTCGTGATAAATCTTCAACTCAAGGGAAATTTATAAGTATTTCGTTATCGTTGCAAAACTATCAAAGATTAACAGTCTCTCCTGACTTATGGGTTGGCTTTAAAGGTTTGTCGATAGAAAATATATTGCTTAATATTGCATCAATAGAGCATAATCCTGCTGAGGCAGAGAATATACCATTAGACTCTCTGGACTTTAATTGGAATTTAAAATGAAAGTGAGGCTTTCTAAATGTTCAATATCGCCAGCAGAAATTAATGCAGTCACGCAAGTTCTTGAATCTGAGTACTTGGGAATGGGAAGTAAGGTTTTAGAATTTGAGCAGAAAATTAAACGATACTTAGATACAGATATGGATGTTGTTTGTGTAAATACTGGCACATCAGCACTCCAATTGGCATTATCTGCTTTGAATATTCAAGAGGGTGATGAGGTTCTAGTTCCATCATTAACCTATGTCGGCACATTTCAAGCTATATGCGCCACAGGCGCTACTCCGATTTGTTGTGAGGTTGATCCTGACACTTTATTTATTGACATCGATGATGCTGAAACAAGAATAACTCCAAGAACTAGAGTTATTATGCCAGTGCATTATGCCAGTGCATCCAAGGGTATGTCAGAGGTTTATTCATTTGCTAAAAAGCATCAATTACGAGTAATTGAGGATGCTGCACAAGCATTTGGTTGTTATAGGAATGGCAGTAAAGTTGGTGTTCTGGGAGATATTGTGTGCTTTAGTTTTGATGGTATTAAAAATATTACCTCAGGTGAAGGTGGGGCTGTATTAACATCAGATAGGCGTTTATTGGAGAAGATGCAAGATGGTCGATTATTAGGTGTGAAAAAAGATACCGAAAAACGGATTTCCAATCAAAGAAGCTGGGATTTTGAGGTTGTAAGCCAAGGGTTTAGATTTCATATGAGCAATATTAACGCAGCGATTGGTATAGAGCAGCTTAAAAGGATTGACCTATTTAAAGAAAAAAGACAGCTTATTGTGCAACGATATATAGAAATATTATCACCTATTGATGAAGTTACATTACTAAATTTGAATTACAAAGATATTATTCCTCATATCTTTGTAATCAAGGTTAAGAATCGAGATGGGTTAAGGGATTATTTGTTGAAATCTGGAATAGAGAGTGGTATCCATTATAAGCCAAATCATATGTTGCAAATGTTTTCAAACTCTTTGATAAAACTTCCTGTTACTGAATCTCTTTACAATGAAATAATAACATTGCCTTGTCATGTTGACTTAAGCTCACGAGAACAAGACTATGTCACTCAAAAAATTGGAGAATTTTATAATGCCTAAGGTTTCAATTATAATGAATTGTTACAATGGTGAAAAATATCTAAAAGAAGCTATCAGTTCAATTTACGCTCAAACTTTTAAGGATTGGGAAATTATCTTCTGGGATAACGCTTCAACAGATAGCAGTAAAGAAATAGCAAAATCTTATGACAATAAGCTTAGATATTTTTACTCAAAAGACAACTATTCCCTTGGAAAGGCTCGAAGGCTAGCAATGGAGCAAGCTGAAGGAGAGTGGGTGGGCTTTTTAGATGTAGATGATTTGTGGTTTCCAAATAAACTTGAGGCCCAGTTAAAAGAATTAGACGGGAGTGAATATATATTGTGTTATGCTGGAGTCAGAGAGATTAATCCTAATGGCTCTTTAATACGCGAACTAATCCCAAGATATAAGAGTGGCTGGCAATTGAAAGACCAGCTATTGCAGTTTGATATTAATATGGTCACTCCATTAATTAACAAAGAAAGCCTAGACAATAGCGGTATTTTTTTTGATGATTATATTATAGCCTCTGAAGAGTATGACTTGTTTATGCGCTTGTCAACAAAAGGGAAATTCTGCACTTTAAGTAAAGTTCTTGGATCCTGGAGAGTGTCAAGTGAAACTTTAACTGATAGATCAATTAAATATTGGAATAGAGATAGATTTCGTACTTTAGATAAATTAAAGCGAGAAAATCCAGGATTAGAATTAAAATTCAAAAAAGAGTTTGAAGAGGCGTATGTGCGAGGTAGTTATTTTCATTCTAGATATTTAATGTCTATAGATAAAAAATATGAAGCGAAAAAAATATTATCAGATATTAAACATAGTGATTGGCGTTATTATTCCCTATGGCTAATATCTCATTTTGAATTTCTATGGAATATAATTCACAATCAATTCTTCAAAAGAAAATTTTTACCAAGATTACTAAAGATTTATAAGTCACCAAAATAATAAATTCATCAAGCTTTATAAGTTTAAGATTAAAAAAATATGAATCTACTCTTTTCCAAAAAAAATATTACTGTTATATTTATGTTTATTATTAGTGTAAGTTCTTTTTTTGATTTTGCTGGAAAGGATAACCTTTATCTTTATTTTATTTTTTTAATATATTTTTCTCTTATGATTTTAAATATATTAATAAGAAAAAGTTTAATTTTAAAAGTTGATAAAATAGGCAGTTCGATAGCAATATTATTTTTATTAATGTGGATTTTGGGTCAATTTATTGGCCATATTCATGGGAATGATTTAAGTGCTATGATGAGAAATTTTGCTGGAATGCTTTTATTTATAGTGTTCTTAGTAATGAGCCATTCTGAAATTTCGAAAGATACTATCATTAGGGTGATTTTTTTTAGTAGCGTTGCTTATATGATATGCAACTTGTTAATGATTTTTAATTTTAGTATTTCTTCAAACCCAGCAGTGATCTTTGTGTTTGATATTAAACGAATTTACTATAATGCCACATTTATTCCAATAGTTGCCTTTGTGAGTGTGGCAACTATAAGTTATATTTTTGGTAATCAATATATAACAAATAAAACCCATAATTATTTTAATAAAAAGTGGAAGTCTATGTTATTCATATCGACAGCCTTGGTTGTGTTAATGTTTTATGTATCGAAAGCTGTTTATGGCGCTTTGTTTATAAATGTATTTTTTATATTCCTGCTATTTGCATATAAATATAGAAAGCTATGGGTGATAATTAAATTAGGTACATTTTTTGCAATATTTGCTGTAATAATTAATTATATGTTTTCATATAATATTTTAGATGTAGTCAATTCGGCATTTATTCTTGAGAGAGAGGGTGTTCGCAGTTTTCAAGCATTAATGATTTTAAATGATATACATTTTTTTGGCTCTGGTCTCGGCGGTGTTTTGTTAAATGGATATAGTAGAGATGCACTTGGTTATGGGTTTGAACTTTCCTTCTTATCTGTCATACATAAATATGGAATATTATCATTTTTAATATTTTTACCTTACTTGTATATGACTATATATTCAATATATGGGGTGTTATATAAGTCAGAAAAAATAGTATATTTGATTGCTCTATCAATGACAATTTCTATATTAATTTTTTCTTATGGAAATCCGACGTTATTTCATCCTATAATTGTATTTTACACATTGTTAGTTTTACTTCTATTAAGCCGTGTAAATAAAAATTTTGCGAGAAGTGAAAGATGTGTGGAATAGTTGGTATATATGGTGGGAATTTATCCACTATTGAAAGTGCTAGTTCTGCTATTAGCCACAGGGGGCCAGATGATTATGGCGTATATACAAACCAGTCGTTAAAAGTGGCTCTTGGGCATCGAAGACTATCTATTATTGATACTTCGTCTTTTGGTCATCAGCCAATGATCAGTGATGATGATAGATTTGTTCTTGTATTTAATGGAGAAATATATAACTATAAAGAATTGCGCACTGAGTTGATAGAAAAAGGTTTTACTTTTAAGGGTAAGTCAGATACAGAGGTATTGTTGAATTTGTATCTTTTAGAGGGAAAGGGTATGTTGTCAAAACTTAAAGGTATTTTTGCGTTTGCTATCCTGGATACTCATTCTGAGTCGCTTTTTGTAGCACGAGATGCCTTAGGGGTTAAACCACTGTATTATTTTGTTAAAGATAGTATGGTTGCCTTTGCTAGTGAGATTAAGGCTCTATTAAAGTTAGTTCCGGATAATAAAGAGATAGATACTGAATCTATTAATCATTATCTTTCCTTCTTATGGTGTCCAGGTGATGGGACTCCATTAAAATCTGTTAAAAAGTTATTACCAGGAGAGGCAATTATTGTAAAAAATGGCAATATTATAGATAAATGGCTATGGTATAAATTACCTATATTGACTAATATCAAGAAAGACCTTGATAAGGGTCAGGCTATATCTGGTGTTACTAAGTATTTAAAACAAGCGGTACAACGACAAATGGTAGCGGATGTGCCCTTGGGAGCATTTCTTTCTGGTGGACTAGATTCAAGTGCCATTGTAGCCTTTGCAAGAGAGTTGAATCCAGATATCAGGTGTTTTACAATTGAAACCAAGGGTAAGCAAGATAAAGGCATTATAGACGATTTACCTTATGCTAGACGAGTGGCTAAACATTTAAATGTTGCATTAGATGTGCTTCCTATAGACTCACATAAAATGGCGAATGATCTCGAATTTATGGTAAAGCAGCTCGATGAGCCTTTGGCTGATCCAGCAGCACTTAATGTTTTCTATATTTGTCGGCTAGCTAAAGAGCAAGGTATTAAAGTTTTACTCTCTGGCGCTGGTGGCGATGATTTGTTTACTGGTTATAGGCGTCATTATGCACTTCAATTAGAGCGCTATTGGAGTTGGCTGCCAAAAACTATTCGCATAAGAATGGAAAATATTTCTAAAAACTTGAATGTGAATAATTCGTTTAGTCGTAAACTATCAAAAATGTTTAATGGTGCTGGACTTGATAAAACTGAAAGACTAATAAATTATTTTCGTTGGTCAGATGACTCCCTTTTGCAATCGCTTTATTCACCTGAATTTAAAAATCAATTATTAACGAGTAATTCAAATCAAGTGATGCAAGATTTTTTGGAGCCAATACTTACCAGCTCTTCCTCATTAGATCAAATGCTTTCCTTAGAACAACGTTTTTTTCTTTCTGACCATAATCTAAATTACACAGATAAAATGTCAATGGCTGCAGGTGTTGAAGTTAGAGTACCTTTTCTTGATCTGGATTTGCTTGACTTTACTACAAAAATACCTAATAAGTTTAAGCAAAGAGGCGGCGTTGGAAAATGGGTGTTAAAAAAAGCTATGGAGCCATACTTGCCAAAAGATATTATTTATAGACCTAAAACAGGGTTTGGGGCTCCATTAAGGATTTGGATGCAATATGACTTAAAGGAAATTATGGAAGATTTATTGTCTTATGAAGCTATTAATAATCGTGGTTTATTTTCAGCTCAAAAGGTTGAGAAGCTTATGAAAGATAATAATTTAGGAAAGATTGATGCATCGTATACTTTGTTTTCTCTACTTTGCATAGAAATTTGGTGTCGTGCATATATAGATTAATGGACTAATTGAGAATATAAATAAGAAAAAAGTACATGATTTTTGGAATAAATCATCTTGCGGCGAAGATCTTTATCTGATTGAAGAGAGTAAAAATGGATACAGCAAGCAGCCAAATTCAGGACTTTTTATGTTAATTAAATTAAGAAAATAGATGAAACAAATACTACAAAATCTTTCAAATGGAGAAACTTTACTGGTCGATGTTCCTTGCCCAAAAAATACCAAATTGAACATATTAATTGCTACGAATAAAACAGTAGTTTCCGCAGGTACCGAGCGCATGTTGGTGGATTTCGGAAAAGCTAGCTATATTAACAAAGCGAAGCAGCAGCCTGAAAAAGTAAAAGTGGTGCTTAATAAAATTGTAACTGATGGTCTAATGACTACAGTTGATGCGGTAAGATCTAAGCTAGATCAACCTCTTCCACTTGGATACTGTAACGCCGGTGTAATTTTAGAAAGTGATGTTGCTGGCTTTGTGTCTGGAGAAAGAGTTGTTTCTAATGGTAATCATGCCGAGGTTGTTCGAGTTCCAAAGAATCTTTGTGTAAAGATTCCAGATAATGTTGATGATGAATCTGCATCATTTACAGTATTAGGTGCGATTGGTTTGCAAGGAATTCGCTTGATTCAGCCCACTATTGGGGAATGCTTTGTAGTTACAGGGCTTGGTTTGATTGGTTTGTTATGTGTGCAGATGCTTCGCGCAAATGGTTGTCGGGTATTAGGTATTGATTATGACTCTAAAAAATGTGAGTTAGCACAAAAGTTTGGTGCAGAAACGGTAGATTTGTCTCAAGGTGAAGATCCTGTAATTATCTCACAAGGGTTTTCTAGAGGTCGTGGCGTAGATGGCGTACTGATTACCGCTGCTACCCAATCAGATGAGGTTATGCATCAATCTGCTGAAATGTGCCGTCAACGTGGCAGGATTGTATTGGTTGGGGTTGTAGGATTAAATTTACGTCGAGATGATTTTTTTAAAAAGGAGATAATCTTTCAAGTATCAGCTTCTTATGGGCCTGGTCGCTATGATTCATTTTATGAAGACGAGGGTAATGACTATCCTGTAGGTTTCGTTCGTTGGACTGAACAGCGAAATTTTGAGGCAGTACTAGATATGATATCCTCTGGTACTCTTGACGTTAAGTCCCTTATTACACATCGTTATGATATTGAAAATGCAATTAACGCCTATAGTCTGTTAGATAATCCTGATGCGTTAGGTATCGTTTTAAATTATCCTAACAAGGACCAAAAAAATCTTACAAAGTCTAAAGTTGTATTAAATTCAAAAACAGCTAAAGATATTACTTCTGCTGCGCCACGAGTAGGGTTTATTGGCGCTGGAAATTATGCTTCAAGAACATTGATTCCCGCATTTAAAGAAGCTGGCGCCATTTTAGATACACTGGTAACCAGTGGTGGCATTAGCGGTGTTCACCATGGTAATAAAAATCAATTCTCTACAGCTTCTACAGAAACTAATGATCTGTGGAATAACGATAGAATTAATACGGTATCAATTGTTACTAGGCACGATGTTCATGCCCAACAGGTGATTAAGGCGCTCAAGTCTGGAAAAAATGTATTTGTTGAGAAGCCACTGGCTTTAACTTTAAATGAGCTTGATTTTATTGATAAGGCTTATCATGAAGCGAATAAGTCTAATACTGTTAGGTTAATGGTTGGATTTAATCGTCGTTACGCTCCACACATAGTTAAGATAAAAGAGTTGCTAAATAGTCACAGATCTCCTAAATCTATAATTATAACTGTTAATGCTGGTGCTATACCTGGTGAGCACTGGGTGCAAAGTTCTCTGATTGGTGGGGGAAGGATTATCGGTGAAGGATGTCACTTTATAGATCTTATGAGGCATCTAATTGGACATAAGATTAACGGCTTTACCGCTACTATGCTGGGTAATGTTCCAGGGATTGAGGTGAAAGAGGATAAGGCCTCCATCACACTCTCTTTCGAGGATGGATCATTTGGAACGATTCATTATTTGGCCAACGGTGGATCTGTTTTTCCAAAGGAACGCGTAGAGGTTTTTTGCGATGATGCAGTTTTACAAATGGATAATTACCGAGTACTTACAGGGTATGGTTGGCCTGGCTTTAAGAAAATGAAACTATTTAAACAAGATAAAGGGCAAAAGGCCTGCGCTAAAGCTTTTATTGAATCTATTGTTAATGGGAAAGAATCGCCTATACCCTATGAAGAGGTAATGGAGAGTTCAAGGGTATCTATTGAAGTTGCCAATTCATTGCGTAATTAATGTTTAAAAAAATTCAGCTTTTATTTAATACTATTAAGTATTTGAAAGCTGGTCAAATACTGAATAGGATTAAGCGTAAATTTATTAAGCCCAAAGTAAATTTATTTGATATTCCTAAAAACTCATATCCTAGTAGTAAGATTAAGCCTGTTATACAGTCTTCACAAAGAATGTATGGAGAGAGTAGTTTTAAATTTTTGAATAAAGAATTTACACTAAAGTTATCAGAAGATTGGAATGCTAAAAATCAAGATAAGTTGTGGTTATATAATCTTCATTATTTTGACGATCTTAATGCTATCAATTCTGATCAAAGGACTGTTTGGCATAGTAGTCTAATACAAAATTGGATTGAAAATAACCCGCCAGGCTTTGGAAATGGTTGGGAGCCTTACCCATCTTCTTTACGAATTGTTAATTGGGTTAAATGGTTTTTATTAGATCTGAATACAAATAATAGTGTCAACCAGATATGGTTAGATTCGCTCGTTATTCAAACTAGATTTTTGAGTCAAAATTTAGAATATCATCTTTTAGGAAACCATCTATTTGCAAATGCAAAGGCGTTACTGTTTGCTGGGCTATTTTTTAACGGAGAAGAGACTGATAATTGGTATCAATTAGGAGTTTCTATTATCAATAGAGAGCTTTCTAAACAAGTACTTTCCGATGGTGGTAATTTTGAATTGTCACCAATGTACCATGCAATTTTCCTAGAAGACCTATTAGATTTGATTAATATTCATCATGCTTATAACAGGAATTTGCCAGATAATTTAGAAAATAAAATTGTACAAATGCTTGAATGGTTAAAGATTATGTGTCATCCAGATAAGGAGATAGCTTTTTTTAATGATTCCACTTTAGGTATGGCGCCATCTTTTGTCGAATTACTAAGCTATTCTGATCGACTTGGTATTGATTTTAAAAACGACCAAGTTAATCGATTAACACATCTTGAGGAATCTGGTTATATTCGAGTAGAAGACGAAAATGTGGTTATTATTGCTGATGTTGCAGATATTGGACCAGATTACATTCCTGGGCATGGACATGCCGATGCCTTAAGTTTTGAGTTGTCCTTATTTGGTAAAAGAATGATTGTTAATTCTGGAATTTCAACTTATGAAATAGGTATAGATCGCTATAAGCAGAGAAGTACTGAATTACACTCAACTATTACTATTGACAATCAAAATTCTAGTGAGGTTTGGAGCGGGTTTCGTGTGGCAAATCGTGCCAAAGTATTTGATATAAAAAAGTTTAAATATAGTAATAGTGTCAATTTTTCAGCTTACCATGATGGATATAAAAAACTTAAAGAAAGGGTTTTGCATTTTCGTCACTGGAGTGTGTCTAAAAATTCAATCAAAATTGTAGATAATATTAAAGGTAATGGAGTGCATAAAATTAGATCTGTACTTCCGCTACATCCAAGTGTTGTGGTTAGAGATGTTCAAGGGGATTCTATTAGTCTTGAGATTAGTGGAAATATAGTTAAAATTAATTTTGAAGGCAAGGGAGAATTAAAAGTAATAGAGTCACAATATTATCCAGAGTTTGGTTGTTCAATTGATAATAAACATCTCATATATAACTATAATGGTAAATTGCCTTCTAAAATAATAGTAAATATATCATGGTAAAAATATTAGTTGTATTTGGTACACGTCCAGAAGCAATTAAAATGGCGCCTGTAATACGAGCTTTGGATGATAATTTTGATGTAAAAATATGTGTAACTGCACAACATCGTCAGATGCTTGATCAAGTTTTAGAGTTGTTCGAGATTACACCAGATTATGATCTTGATATTATGCAACATGGACAAGATTTGTTTGATATTACTAGTAATGTATTGTCAGGAGTTAAAAAAGTTTTACAAATTGAAGAGCCAGATTTCGTTCTGGTTCATGGAGATACAACAACTTCTATGGCAACAGCTATGGCTGCTTTTTATCTGAAAATACCAGTAGGTCATGTAGAGGCAGGTTTGCGCACCTATAATATTCATTCTCCTTTTCCCGAGGAGTGTAATCGTCAAATAACCTCAAGAATTGCTATTTTGCATTTTGCACCAACTAAGATTTCTCGTCAAAACTTGTTGGATGAAAAGGTACCAGATAGTCAAATTTATGTAACGGGTAATACCGTTATTGATGCCTTACTTTCTATGGTGGAAAAAGCAAGAATTATTGATTTTTCAGATACTCTTTTGAAAAGAGTGCCATTTTTGAAGCAAGAAAAAAGTGGTATACCTCGTATTATTTTAGTAACAGGACATAGACGTGAAAATTTTGGATTAGGGTTTGAAGAAATTTGTTATGCATTAAGTGTTGTTGCAAATGAAAATCCAGATGTTCAAATTATTTATCCTGTACATTTAAATCCTAATGTGATAGAACCTGTGAATAGAATTTTATCCAATTTAAATAATGTTCATCTTATTGAGCCAATGGAATATTTAACTTTTATTAAGTTGATGGATTTATCCTATTTAATTTTGACAGATAGTGGTGGCATTCAAGAGGAGGCTCCTAGTTTGGGTAAGCCAGTTCTAGTAATGAGAGATACTACGGAGCGTCCAGAGGCGGTAGAATCTGGAACGGTTAAATTAGTTGGTACAAATAAAAATGAGATTGTAAAAATTGTTAACCGATTATTAATTGATAGTAATTTTTATATGCAAATGTCAAAAGCACATAATCCTTATGGTGACGGAAAGGCGAGTGATATTATTTGTGATATCTTAGTAAACAGAGTGGTAGTATGATTGTATCTATAATAGGGCTGGGCTATATAGGGCTTCCAACTGCAGCAGTATTAGCATCGAAAGGAGTAAAAGTGGTTGGAGTTGATGTGAATCAACATGTAGTAGATACTATTAATCAGGGAAAAATTCATATTGTTGAGCCAGAATTAGATATTTTGGTTCATAAGGCTATCCAAGATAATTATTTAAAAGCAGTTGCAAAGCCGGAAAAATCAGATGTATTTATGATAGCAGTGCCAACTCCTTTTAAAGATAATTATGAGCCTGACCTGTCTTATATAAAATCAGCAGCCAAGACAATTGCTTCAGTGTTAGAGAAAGGTAATCTTGTAATTTTGGAGTCTACTTCTCCTGTAGGTGCTACCGAAAAAATGATGGAATGGATGAAAGAAGAGAGATTAGATCTCTCTTTTCCTAAATTTGGAGATGATAAATCTAAAGCAGATATAGCTGTGACATACTGTCCAGAGCGCGTATTGCCGGGTCAAGTAGTGCGTGAGCTTGTAGAAAATGATAGAATTATTGGTGGCGTCACTACTCAGTGTGCAGAGAGAGCCCGTGAACTATATAAGATTTTTGTTGAAGCTGATTGTCTAATTACAGATTGCCGCACAGCTGAGTTAAGTAAGCTTATTGAAAATTCTTTTCGTGATGTTAATATTGCTTTTGCAAATGAATTATCTTTAATTTGTGATAAGTTACGTATTAATGTTTGGGAGTTGATTAAATTAGCCAATAGGCATCCTCGTGTCAATATTTTACAACCTGGACCTGGTGTAGGTGGACATTGTATTGCAGTTGATCCTTGGTTCATTGTTGATTCTGCTCCAGATGAGGCAAAATTAATTCGAACGGCTAGATTGGTTAATGATAGTAAACCACTTTTTATTTTGACTAAAGTTAATCAAGCAGTTCAAGCTACAGGAAAAGATATATCTGAGCTAAGTATTGCTTGTTTGGGTCTAGCTTTTAAGCCAGATATTGATGATCTGCGTGAAAGTCCAGCTTTGAGTATTGCTAAGAAAATTGGATTTATTGATTTTAACTCTATTCTTTTAGTTGAGCCTAATATTGATCATATACCAAGTGGTTTTGATAGTGACAATATAGAGCTGACTGGCTTGGAAAGGGCGATAAAGAATGCTGATATAATTGTTTTATTGGTTGATCATGACTCATTTAAGTCTATGGATTTAAGCTTGCTATCTGGAAAGCAAGTGATAGATACTCGTGGTATTTGGTCTTGAAAATTGTTTTCTTTACATTTTATTATCCCCCAGATCTTTGTGCAGGATCTTTTCGTGCATCTTCATTAGTAGAGGCATTGTCAAAAAAAATGAAAGGTGACGATGAGCTGCATATTATTACGACACATCCAAATCGCTATGAAAATCATAGAGTAAAAGCTGACAATATTGAAATACATGGGAATATCACTGTTCACCGTATCTCTGTACCAAGTCATAAAAGTGGAATGCTTACACAAGTGCATACATTTGTGACTTATGCGCAAGCGTCCTATAAATTGAGTAATAATCTTAATCCAGATTTTCTTATCGGAACCACTTCACGTTTAATGACAGGTGTATTGACAGGTATATCTGCTCGTAAATTGGGATGTAAGTATTTTATTGATCTGAGAGATATATTTTCAGAGACTATCTCTGATATTTTTTCTCAAAAAAGTAAGCTACTAGGCTTTGTATCTAAAACAACTTTCTCTTTATTAGAGCGATGGTTATTTAATAAAGCTATTGGAGTTAATGTTCTATCTGCAGGGTTTCCTGAATATTTTCAAGCTAAAGGTGTAGATACATCTAAATGGTCATTTTTTCCTAATGGAGTAGATAAGGAGTTTATTAACTTACCTTTTGTAGAGAATGAAAACTCAAAAAATATTAAAACTATTTTGTATGCTGGAAATATTGGAAGTGGACAAGGTCTTGAAACGATACTCCCTGCTTCAGCAAAACGCATGGGTAATGGGTATCGTTTTTTAGTTATTGGTGGGGGCGGTGCTAGCTCTAAATTAATCAATGCTATTAAAAGTAATAATGTCAACAATATTGAAATATTGCCACCAGTTCCGCGTGAAAAGCTTATTGGATATTATAAAGATGCGGATATTTTATTTTTACATTTAAATGATATTCCTGCCTTTCGTCGAGTGTTGCCATCTAAAATATTTGAATATACTGCCCTAAGGAGGCCAATAGTAGCTGGATTGGGCGGATACTCTGCTAAATTTATAGTAGATAATGTGCCGTATGCCACTATATTTAATTCGGGAGATGTTGACGGTTGTGTGGATGCTATTAAAAAAGCAGAAAATTTAGAAATAAAAGATAAAAATATAAACACTTTTGTTGAAGAATATTCTCGTGAGAAAATTATGAATAAAATGTCGGAACATATTTTTTCACTTTTATGAAAAATATTCTTATATCTGGGGCTACTGGATTTATTGGGCAGAGACTTGTTGAAGTGGTGGACGCAAATATTAAAGTATTATCTCGTGAAAAACAACCTGATTATGAGACTGTAGTTTGTGATTTTGAAAAAGAAGATATTCCTAAATCTGCATTAGAGTTAATAGACACAGTTTTTCATATAGCTGGATTTGCTCATGATATGCGTAACGCTGGTGAAATTGACGACCTTTATCACAAAGTCAATGTAAATGCCACAGTACAATTGGCTGAACTTGCAGTGAGGTCTGGTGTCAAAAAGTTTATATTTATTAGTAGTGTTAAGGCAGGTGGCAACTCTACTTTTGGGGTATGTGCAAGTGAAAAAGACCAAGGTGATCCAGAAGGAATTTATGGAAAAACTAAACGAGAAGCGGAGCTGGCGTTATTAAAAATAGGTAAAGAGTCTGGTATGCATGTATCCATCCTTCGGCCTTCTTTAGTCTACGGACCTAATGCAAAAGGAAATTTAAAATTAATGCTATTAAGTATTAAAAAGGGATGGTTTCCTCCTTTGCCTGAAATTGGCAACCAACGCTCCATGATTCATGTAGATGATTTGGTTCGAGCGATTTTACTGATTGCTGAAGACAAGAGAGCTAATGGAGAAATATTTATTGCGACAGATGGTACCCCTTATTCTTCTCGTGAGATTTATGATTCTATGTGTAGTGCGGCTGGAAAATCAATTCCAAAATGGAGTATGCCAGAAGCCCTGTTTAATCTTGCCAGCCTGGTAAGCCCTCGCATTAAATATAAAATTAACAAATTACTATGCGATGAGTGTTACTCTTCTGCTAAATTAGAGGCGCTTGGATTTAAAGCTAAAAAATCTTTAAAGGATATGAATGAAACGGATTTTTGATTTATTACTAGGTATTGCGATTCTTTTGCTGTTAGCCGCTCCTATGCTATTAATTGCTATTGTTGTTCGTTTAACTTCCAAAGGTTCTGCTTTATATTGGACTGATAGAGTTGGAGTAAATAATGAAATATTCAAGATGCCAAAGTTTAGATCAATGTTAATTGACACTCCTGACGTAGCAACACATCTTTTGAGTAGCCCAGATTCTTATTTATCTCCTATAGGCGGCTTACTACGTCGCTCTAGTTTAGACGAATTGCCGCAACTGTTTTCAGTATTAAAGGGTGATATGAGCTTCGTAGGACCACGACCTGCACTTCATAATCAAGATGACTTAATCACTCAACGTACTAAGAAAGGTGTGGATAGGTTACTTCCTGGCATTTCAGGCTGGGCACAAGTGAACGGACGAGATGAGTTATCAATTCCTGATAAAGTCACATTGGATGTAGAATATCTAAATCGTCAATCCTTTTGGTTTGATATAAAGATACTATGGATGACTTTCTTTAAGGTTATGAAGCGAGATGGCGTGAGTCATTAGTAAAGATACTAGCCGTGTTAAATCATCTGTAAAATAATTCATTTAAACGGACTTAGATGCTTTGCTAGATTCACTCATAAATTTGTCACGGCGAAACAAGAAGCTTCTTCTGCTGCTTCTTGATTCTGTGCTTATAGTGACAGTTATACTGCTGTCGTTTTCAATACGACTAGAATACCTTTACCTTCCAGATGGTGACTTGATTTGGGTAGTATTGGGTGCACCTATAATTGCCATTCCTATCTTTTTTCGCTTTGGCTTTTATCACGCAGTGATTCGTTACATTGGCTTTAAGGAGTTATGGGCCATTGTCCAGGCGGCAAGCTTGTATGCCTTGCTGTGGGGTGTGATTGGGTTTATGTCCGGAGTTGTTGGTATACCACGTTCAGTTTTATTAATTAATTGGTTTTTGGTCATACTAGCTCTAGGCGGCACTCGAATGACTGCGCGCTGGCTTCTCTCAGGAGCTGATAATAGCAGAGTGAGTGCTAATGTGGTAATTTATGGTGCTGGCTCCGCAGGCAGGCAGCTGACGATTGCTTTAACACATTCGGCTGAGTACAATCCAGTAGCTTTTATGGACGATAACAATGAACTAAATCGTCAATCTATTAATGGCATTCCTGTGATTTCAAGGGATGGCTTAAAGCATCTGATTAAGAAAAAAAATGTCACTGAAGTGCTACTGGCGATTCCGTCACTGACTCGCGCCGAGCGTAATGAGATTATCAATTATCTGGAGCCTTATCAAGTGCTGGTGCGCTCACTGCCAGGGGTGATAGAGATTGCTCAGGGTAAGGTAAAAGTTACCGATTTGCGTGAGGTCAACATCAAAGATTTGCTAGGCCGTGATTCTGTAGTTTCCAGCAAAGAACTATTGAGCCTTAATATAACGAATAAAGTAGTCATGGTGACTGGAGCTGGCGGCTCGATTGGCGCTGAGCTGTGCCGGCAAGTATTAGCTTTAAGACCCCAAATCCTAGTGCTGTATGACCAGAATGAGTTCGCCCTTTACAGGATTAATAAAGAGCTCATAAATGTCGGTATGTCCAATGTTGAGATACTACCAATGCTGGGCTCTGTTACCAACCGTAAACGCTTAAGTCATATCCTGGCGCGCTTCGATGTAAATACAATCTATCACGCTGCGGCCTACAAGCATGTGCCGATGGTTGAGTCGAATAACGGCGAAGGAGTAGTTAATAATATTTTTGGCACTCTTGGCTGTGCCCAGGCAGCAATTGAGAATGGTGTTGAGACTTTTGTGCTTATTTCTACCGACAAGGCGGTGCGACCAACAAACACCATGGGGGCAACAAAGCGCGTGGCTGAATTGATATTGCAGGCCTTGGCACTAAAGCGTAAAACACGCTTTAGTATGGTACGATTCGGCAATGTGCTCGATTCCAGTGGGTCGGTGGTGCCGCTGTTCAGAGAGCAGATTAAAGAGGGTGGGCCGGTTACCGTGACTGATCCTAAAATTCAGCGTTATTTTATGACCATACCCGAGGCTGTTGAGCTGGTTATTCAGGCGGGTGCTATGGCGAAGGGCGGGGATCTGTTTGTGCTCGATATGGGCAAGCCTGTTCGAATTTTAGACCTGGCTCAAAAGATGATTCGTTTGAGCGGCCTAAGGCTTAAGGATAAGCTTAACCCAGACGGCGATATTGAGGTTAAGTTTACCGGTCTGAGGCCAGGCGAAAAGCTTTATGAGGAGCTGCTGATTGGTGGTAATGTTTCTGAGACAGGCAATCCAATGATCATGCGCGCAACGGAAGAGATGCTGGCCTGGGATGATTTAAAGTTAATTCTTGATGGGCTAGAGAAAGCTGTTGATAGCGGCGATCAGGTTAAGCTGCGACAGTTACTAATAAAAGCCGTGCCGGGCTTTAAACCGCAAGGTGATATTACTGATATTTTGTATGAAGCTTGAGCGCTGGGTGATGAGAAATAGCTAAGGCTTAAACTGTGTATTTTCTGAAGATGTACGGCCTTATAAAATCGCAATTACCCTAGGGTTTAAGTGCGATTTTTTTTGTATGATTTTAAATAATGCCCTGCTTTTTGGCAAAATAATTGGTGGCCTGAATGTAGCCTTCAATGCCGCCGCAGTCAAAGCGCCTTCCTTTGAATTTATAGGCAATCACTTTAGACTGTTTTGCTTGAACAAGCAGAGCATCAGTGATTTGAATTTCACCATTCTTGTCGGGCTCGATGTTTTTGAGAATGTTAAAAATATCGGGAGTTAGGATGTAGCGGCCAATGATTGCCATATTGCTCGGCGCACTCTCCTCTTCAGGCTTTTCTACCATATCAGTAACGCGATACGTGTCGTCTGAATTATCAATCAGATTACCAGCAATAATTCCATATTTGTGGGTTTGGTTTATTGGCACCTCCTCTATAGCTATCACAGAGCAATGGTATTGGTTATAGACTTCTATCATTTGTGAGATTACGCCATCTCCATTACAGTCGCATAGATCATCTGCCAGAACTACAGCAAAAGGCTCATCCCCAATAAGAGGCTCGCCGGTGAGGATAGCGTGACCCAGCCCTAGCATTTGTTTCTGGCGAACATAGGTAAAGGTGGATTTCTTAATGATCTCCTTGATATCTTTTAGGTAGCTCTCTTTTGAAGTGCCACTTAGCTGTGATTCCAGTTCATACGCGTTATCAAAGTGATCCTCAATTGCCCTCTTGCCTCTACCAGT
>Ga0209482_1000143_pt1 | contig 59967 bp, 57 predicted proteins | sample CoawatmetaG10DNA_FD_187512 | JGI IMG/M metagenome (GOLD analysis project Ga0209482, IMG submission 187512) | Marine microbial communities from the West Antarctic Peninsula - Coastal water metaG104-DNA (SPAdes) (version 2) | ecosystem: Environmental > Aquatic > Marine > Coastal ...
AATGATTGGCGGTATCGAGTTCGTCCTAAAATTCATGACCTACTATGGCCACGAGCGGGCTTGGAATTTCGTTAGGTAGTCTTAAGGAATTAAGGAAGCTTGGTTATCGATAAACCTATTTATCGCATGCTAAACACGGTGGCTTCGTTTTGTTACTTCTTAGTCTAGCCCTGCCGAATAGCAAAACATACTGCCTACGCTAACCCTGTTTGGAGCTCCCTTACCAAATTAAGGATACCTCAGTTTTACCACTCCATTCATCCAACCTTTGACGAGTTGAGGGGTCGATATCAATTGGTAAGTCGGTTAAATTAAACATAGCTGACTCAGCAATTTCTAGTCGCTTTAATAATAAGCCCTGTTTATAGTTCCAACTACTTGAAATATAAAGAATTACATGATCCCGCACAGATATTGCTGAGTTCAAGTACACACCGAAAAGAACAGGTTTTTCAGTTAGATCCATATTACTTTCTTCGGCAACCTCACGGATTACTGCAGCCTCGCATGTCTCACCAACATCAACCCCACCCCCAGGTAAGTGCCAACCCGAAATATAAGTGTGGCGAACCAACATTACCGAGCCTGCACCATCATGAATAATACATCTAGCGCCTATGGTCATGGGACGGGCGATTCCAAAGAATAAATGAAGAATATTACTCAATATTTTCACGGAAAACCTCACTTAAATCTCGATCGACCGGATCACCAACCGCTAGCTGATAACCAATCCCAACAGACAGTAGGAGTTCTTTTAATTCAGGCAAATTCCGTGATTCGGCTGCAAGATAAATACTCGATAACAAAGGTTGCAACTCTTTTTGGTCCAAGAAAAACTCCTTTGCTTTCATTATTCTTGGATGTGAAGTTGCTTGCGAATCAGCGTCAATCAATAGTTCCTCGTAAAGCTTTTCGCCAGGTCGCAACCCTGTAAATACTATTTGAATGGCGCCTGGCGCTTGTTCCTTATCTTCATTAGCCACTGTGCGGCCGGCTAAACGGACCATACGCACAGCTAAATCCGAAATTTTTATAAGCTCACCCATATCTAACAGAACAACATCACCATTATCTGCGATAGAAGAGGCCTGTATCACTAATTGAGCCGCCTCAGGGATAGTCATAAAGAACCGGGTGATGTCTGGGTGTGTTATGGTAATTGGCCCCCCGCATCTTATTTGTTCTCTAAAAATAGGTATGACCGAGCCAGATGAACCCAACACATTACCGAACCGCACTATCGAAATTTTCGTATTTGATGACTCATTTACAGCTGCTTGGCAAATCAACTCAGCTAAGCGTTTTGTGGCGCCCATCACATTAGTCGGTCTGACCGCTTTATCAGTAGAAATTAAGGTGAAGGACTCACAGCGGTTGGCGATGGCAGAGTTCAGCAAAGTGGCAGTTCCCAATACATTATTTGTAACAGCTACAAATGGATTAGCTTCAACTAACGGTACGTGCTTGTATGCAGCCGCATGATAAACCGTATCGACGCCGTGCGTCTTAAACAAGAAATCGACTAACTTAGGGTCATTTACACTACCTAAAACCGGCACTAACAAAGATTTAAGCGCCTGAGTTAACTCTTGTTCTATCAAAAACAATCCCAGCTCATTTGAGTCCAATAAAATTAATTTACTTGGCGACAATTTACTAATCTGACGAGCAAGCTCCCCCCCTATAGAACCGCCAGCACCTGAAATTAATATGGTTTTACCCTCTACATTCGCCCGCAAAGATACTCGATCTGGTTCTACAGCCTCCCTGGCTAATAAGTCCTCGATATCTATCTCTCGCGCTTCCTTAATTCCTGCATTCCCATCTAGTATCTCGCCCATATCAGATACTGTGAGTACGCGAAGTGGGTAAGGCAATAAATTTTCGATAATACCTTTGCGTTGAGCATTGGAAGCTTTTGGTATTGCCAGCACTACAACAGTCACCCCGAACTTTGAAATCAGTGTGCCTACCTCATCTGGTGAAAAAACCACTCTTCCATGAAAACTCGTACCAATCAGATTCGGGTCGTCATCCATAAAACCAACCACATGTAATGAATTTCCCTGCATTGCAGAGCTTGCAAACTCAATAGCTGGTGCGCCAGCTCCATAAATAAGTGTTCTTCTCGCAGTTCGCTGGCGTTCTGAGAATAGAAATTCTCTCGCTCCCACCCGGTACACAGCGGTCAACAAAATGATATACGTACACGATATTACCGAAATGCTAAAAGTAATATTCAGATCTATTAGAGCATTTAAAATAAACAGAACAATGGACGCTGCGAGTGACGCCGAGGAAAGCCTGAAAAGTAAATCAATTCCTAGATGGGAAATGCTGGCAACGTATATCCGGAGCAAGAAAGCCACTACTAAAAAGGTACTAGTGTATATAACTGCGACAAATAAAATATCGAGACCAGCAACTTTATCGTACGCCACCGCACTTAACACTACGAAAAACACCAGCAAAATGATTGCAGAGTCCAAGAGGACTAGAAACCATTTATTATAGGCTGTAACAAAAGTCTTCATTAATTTAGCCATTCTATACATTACTAAGTGCCTTACAAAAAATTAAGGAGCTACAAGCCGACTATCATCTTCATCTGTTATCCAGAATCAACAGCACAAATACTCGCTTAGATGAAAATATGGCAATCGGATCGTGTTCAGTCCTCATACCACGATACGAACCACTTTGAACGCTTCCGCATAGAAACAACCGTTCTGGCTTCCTCGAAACCGGGCCAGTGCATTGACGGCATCGATAGAACGCGATGGCGCCTCTGAAAGCTGTGAATCGTATTCCGCTAACGCAGCCGTCTTTTTATCCATCTGCTGACTGATATCGACAAAAAACTCAGGCACGAAGGCTGGCTCAACCCCAGGTACATTCCAATGTGTTTCCGAAAGAGTCTCATAAGCAAGTACAACCTGAGGCGGGTCGATACCCACAGGTCGGCAGGCCACAACTGATGAATCGAAAATAACACGGTGATCAATATGTCTATCTGGAAATGGCAAAAGCACCCAGTTCGGCTTAACTTCCTGAACAAATCGGCTGATCCTCCCATTTAATTCTGCAACAGGAACCTGATTTACCATCGTCGCAGGTACCTTTAAAAATTCGAAGTGTTTGACACCCAAGATCTTGAAGGCCCGTTCTGCCTCCCTCTTTGTAGCATCAAACGATCCTTCATCATAAAGTGGTGGTAAATGGCCACTAACAACTAAGACAGACACATCTGTCCCATTCTCAACTAAACGAGCTATGGTACCACCAGCTCCTAAAGTTTCATCATCGGGATGCGGGGCAATAATCACCGCACGTTTTGGAAACTCCATTACCAATTCTCCTCAACAAAGTCAGGGAGCGGTACTAAAAATATAGCAGGCCAATCTACCTGAACTTTTAACTTAGAAATAATATCGTCACAAAAATTCCAAGCAAAAATAACAATAATCTCAGGCTTTCTCAGCTGAAGTTCGGCCACATTTAATATCGGAACTCCAGTCCCCGGCATGAATTTATCAACTTTTAACAAATTATCTTCAACCATAAATGAGATATCCGAACATCCTAGCTCTGATATGTCCATTAGTAAGGTAGCTTTGGTAGGCGCGCCATAACCAGCAACGGTCTTACCCGCAGCAACATGTTTCTTTACGGCCTCTCCAAATTTCATCATATTTTCTTTGATTCTAGACGGCCACGCTGAAAGGGTATCACCTTGGTATAAAATAGACTGTGCTTCCTCATCTAAAAATTGCTTAGCCCCTGAGGAGATCATTCCATCACCAGTTTTTTGTAAAAACAATCGCAAGGAACCGCCTTGAACTTGATTGACGCTTAAATCAACCAAATCAAACCCTATGCCGCATAAGAATTGAGCCAGAGGTTTTGCATGGTGATAGTCTAGGTGTTCATGATAAATAGTGTCAAAACAGCCATTCTTCAGAACTTGGCTGAAATAGCCAACTTCGAAGCAGAAATGACCCCCAGTCTTTAACAGGCGATAAATATTTCTAAAAACTGCCCCGAGATCATCTACATGAGCCAAAACATTATGACTTGTAATAAAATCGGCTTTCCCATGCGCTATTATAATTTCATCAACTACAGCTTCATCGAAAAATAAGTTTAATGTATGGATACCTGCTTCATTGGCCAGCTGTGCTGGCACGCTTGCAGGGTCAACGCCACAAACCTTAAAACCTAAGTTTTTAAATTCTTTTAAACAAGTCCCGTCATTAGAACCAACATCCACTACCAGCGCATCCGGTTGAAAATTACATCGGTCCTGAACCCAAGCCGCATATTCCTGGAAATGTAGGACAAAACTTTTTCCAACACCGCTAAGGTAAGTATAGTTTGTTGCGTACAATTTCTCCGGGGCAACAGCGACTGCCAGCTGGAAATGATCGCATACGACACATCGATTTACAGAAAGAGGATATCTATCTGCAAGCAATGCATCGTCACGAGAGTCAGCTAAATTGTTCCCTAAAGGGATATCTCCAAAATCAAAGCACGGCTCTAAATTAGATGAATCACACAGCCGGCATTGCCCTATAAGCCGGTATTTATCAGTTCCCGCCATGAGCGGCCAACATTGCAACAATGTTACTCTCAGTAATAAATTCAACTCTCACAGTATCGGCTTCATAGGTCTCTTGATCACGAGGATTTTTACTACTAACAATTAAGGTCGTTGTATCAGGAAAATAGCAGGCATGCTCCTCAATAGGCGGTGTAAATATCGTCTCGCCTACCTTCACTCTAAGATAACAAACTTCGCCAGTATCAACGTCCTTAAAAAAGTAATCAAAGTCGCCCTCTACTACATACATGAAGTGGAAATCTTCATGATGGTAATGGTTAGACCTAATAGACCCGGGCGTGCAAGTAATAATAGAAACATTATCAACCGGCTCATCTACGATGGAAAGGATACCGCCGCGCGCATCTTCGTCACGCTGTATGTTTTTAAACACTGTCGATTTTTTGGGTACAGTCATAGTCTATTCCTAGATTTAATTTATGGGAGAATATTAACATAATAATTCATACTTCCATCATATGAATTAATTGAATTTACGAGTACTAGAGTATTCCCGCTTGCCTGCCAAGTCTCTCTAAACTATCGGAGACTAAGCATAAGGCATCACATCGGCTTTCCTGAGTCGCAAGCCATTCGGACCGTTTCCGAAGAAACATGCGCTCATATGCATTAGTCTCATGAATTTTCTCTGTTAGCATTCCGGCGCTCGTTGCTCTGATAAGTTTTCGATGTCCTTCTCTTCCATAAAAAAAAGGCTCACAACTTACTTGTCGATCGTCGTCGAACGCTAGCTTTACTTTATTTCGATACTGACCGTTGAGACCTACTCGAATACGAATGTTTGTTTGTTGAGAATTCCCTTTGATGAAAAATGTTGGATTTTTTTTAGTTCCAAGATTATCTGCGACTAAAACGAAATTAGACAAATCATAACCAGCTATTGCTAACAGAGATAATGGGTAGCACGCCATGTCCGACAACAAAGAATTGCCCAGGCTCGCTTCAGTACGAAAAGTTCCGAGGGGGACTGATGGAATTAAAAACTGACATTCAATATTCTTAACCGACCCAGACGCACATTTAAGTTCGCTAATTATCTGTTGAACTGAATTATTCTCTAAATACATTAGCATTTCTACTAGAACCACACCATGCTCATCTGCCAACCTACTGAGCTCAACAGACTCCTTAAGAGATAAAAAGGCGGGTTTCTCAACAAAGACATCCCTACCAGCTTCAATTACTGCCTTAACCTGGGCGTAATGAACATTTGGTGGTGTGGCTATGACAAAAAGAGTAGTTTCCGGCAAGCACGAAATAGCATCTGCAACTGTTAAAAACACCTGAACATCTGACATAGCCAAAGCTGGATTACGCGACACTACGCCTATAACTTTAAGGCCAGCAGCTTCCAGTCCGGGTATAAGTTTATTCTTCGCATGGCCGCCTAGACCAATTATGCAAACGCCATCCCATGATAAATTATGATTGATTGGATTCTCCGTCACCGAAAAAATAATTGCGCTCAACCAATAAAATTCTGCAGGACAGATAAAAAACAGGGGTGAAGGCTAAACTAGAGAAAAGCAATGCCCAGAATCTCGAAATGCTAGTTGATTCAATCCAGTCTGCCAAGAAAAGTAGCGCGCCAACATTAATAAATTGAGGCATTAGATGGGCAAAACCATCAAATCTAATTTTTATGCGCTGATAAAGATGCAGATAATTTCGTGAAAGCAGATCATGCTTATAATAAAGTCGAATCAACAAAACGTAAAAGACATCAAAAACAGGCAAAGCCAACACTAACATCAACTCTGCGGGAATATAACTTAAATCAAGGCCATAGTTAATCAAAAAGAGCGTGAAGAGCAAGGCCAATACAAATGCACCAGAGTCGCCCAAATATAACGAGAACGGAATTCTATTGATCCAGCCGAAACCTAAAGAAAACCCAACCATCACAGCTCCGATATTTTCGAATTCAGAATTCGACGTATCTGGGAAAAACAACAGAATAATACCGGCCAAAAAAATCATGGTCGCAAGGTTTAGATCGTTTCCATCATAAAAATTCGCAACGTTCGTGAGGCCTATTGAAAAAATTCCACACGCAATAGTTAAAACCACCAACTCAAAAGCCGTAAAGAGCGTCTCTGGAGATGCCGTCAGAAACAATAAGGCTCCAGAGGAAAAGGCAATCAGAATCCTAGTCCATGGTGGGAGATGTATAAGATCATCCATCCAGTAAATCAATCCAGAGATAAAAACAATTAAAATACTGACAAGTGAAACTGACGGAGCCTCCGGAATTAACGCCATAAAGATCAATACAACTAAAGGTAATAGCATGCCAAAACCTGATGGAGTAGTAGTCAGTATTTTTGTTCTATTCCAAAGATAAATGTAGGCTTTACCGCACAAATAGGCAGCAGCAGCAGTAACGGTAATAATCACCTCATTCATCAAATTGCCTATACCTAGACTGCACAAACTGCTCGCCATCATTTATATCTTTAGTTACCACACTACCAGCACCAATAACGACTCTGGCACCGATCCTAATCGGTGAAACGATAAGCGTTCCGGAACCAATTAAGGTGTCCACTCCAACTTGAGACGATTGCCTGCCGGAACCATCAAAATTACAAAAAACGACGCCGGCGCCGATGATAACCCGATCCCCTAATGTCGCATCTCCAACAAAAGCCTGATGTGATATTTTTATTTGTGCCCCAAGTGTACTTCGCGCAACTTCAACATGACTACCTACTATGCAGAAATCGCCGACACAGGTTTCGTCTCTAACAAAACAATGTGGCCCAATGATATTATTTTTGCCAAATTTACAATCATTCAATATCGAATGACTTCGAATATTAGTACCAGATCCTATCGACACATTATTCAAAACACAGCCAGTATCAATTGAAACTTTGTCACCAATTTCACATACACCACGAAAATGGACGCCATTAGAAAGAAATACTTCACCTGTGAAAACTACGACAGTATCCTTTTCAAAATAAACATCTGAAATCCCGAACAATTCCTTCAAAATTAGAGATGATCGAACTTCAGTTGGATGCTCAAAATGTATTAACTTCACTATGTATTTAAAACCTTTTGAAATAAGTTGAGGACACGCATTAATGTAACAGCACAAAATTTCTCGAATATGTCACGAGAATAATACTTGCCAAAAACCACAGTATTCAAACGAAATCACTTAATGATCTGTATAGCTATATAAACAATGGTGTTACTAAAAAGGCTGACATTGAGCCTTATCTACAAACCTATATCAACTAATTTTTCATAGATATCAGAACATTGGTAAAGTCGACCTAAAATATTTTAGTAGTCCAGAAAAAGTTAATTTCAACTGTGCCAACCAATGATTTAAATCAAATATCTCTATTTACTTTAGACATAATACCCATTACCGCGGATTCAACAGAAAACTCTGCTACTAATAGGGAATTAGCACGCGCCCCAAGGCTCACCCGCAGAGTCTCACTCTCTAATAATTTTAAGGCCGCCTCAGCAAGGAGATCGTCCTCCCCGTTAACATAAACACAACCTGCACCGGCTTCATTGACCAAAGGCAATAAATCGTTTCCAGCATTAACACTTCCCAGAATTGGCAGAGAAGCACCCATATAGCCCAGTATCTTACCTGGAAAATTATGCGCAGTGTGCTCTTTCGAAAGCGAGAAAAGGCCAATATCAGCTGCACCTAAATAATTCAGAAATTCTGTCTGAGAAACTGATGGTAATATTGTCACATTACCCAACTTCCATTGAACTGCAAGATCATTGATTAATTCATATTCATCACCTTGACCTACAATTAAAATGTGCGCCTTCACATGGCCGCGCATATGTCGAGCAAGACGCATAATATTAGTCATATCTTGAGCATAACCAGTATTCCCACCATAGAAAAACACTACCTTATCAACCAGATTGAGCCGAGCCCTAATATCATCGGCTCGATGTTTTTCGACAGTCGGCGACTTTGCGCTCCAATTCAATAAGACAGAAACATTATTCAAGCGAGGGAATCGTGCGGTAAAAATGATGCGATTTTTCTCTGATTGGACTCCTATCCAGTCAGCAATTTGATAGTTAAGTCTTTCGTAATACCGTAAGAAAAAAAGAAGTGGAGAGTATTTATGCAATAACCCTCTATCAACTGCCCACTGCGGAAACATGTCCCGCTGAATGAGATAAACATACGCACCCCTCGCCTTTAACTTGCGAGAAAGTGGTCCGAAAAATATGGTTGGGCAATAGCTAACACATAAATTAAAGGGCGTTTTTTTTACTTGAGAAGCTATGGCGTGCCAGGCGCGAAAAGACAGCAAAAACTCATTTATTAAGCGTCGTAACATACCAACACCTCTGGTATAACCAGACTTAAACCGCCAATATTCTACTCCCTCTACGAAATCGATCACTAGCGCTGTTGATTGATCTGGACTGCCGGGTGTTATTACGACTGATGTGTGGCTTTTTTGGTTAAACTCAAGCGCCAGTTCGTGAATCATTTTAGCGTGAACCCTAGTCCCTAACGGCAATGATTCGTCCGACATTAATGCAATACGCATCAAGGTATCCTCTTGTTAAATAAAAAATAAGGTCATTGCTAGCGTATGCAGACATGCCTTAATCCCTAAGTTACCAATTATCAGTATCTGCATCGTGGTACTTAGGTCAATTATTTGCATCTAATCTTGGTGTTACAAATCTTTTATTCTTATAAGTTGTCGCAATGTCCACCTCAGCAGTAACAGCTAACTTGCGCACCCCTTTCATTAAGTAACTGAATCGATTGTTCGTCAAATGAGTCATAAGGATAATAGGCTATCCAATTATCCACATCTACGCCCATCTCTTGCAAAAAGAGGGTAGATAAATCCAGCTCCTCAGACATCTCGCCCCTGCTTAAGCTATTCCCATTCAGCAAAAAGATGCTCTGAAAACCTTGATAACGTAGCATCTAAAAAAAATTTATCGGGATCGTATCTTTATTTTGGCGGTATTATGACACTAAGTATTAAATATATATATTTGTAAAATGATCCCAAAATTTAACATTATAAATATCTGGCATTCTATCAATCCTGCACTGAAATCCAATTGACATGTCTTCAAATGGCATATTATTTTTTAAGACCCAAGAGAATGAGTCTTCTCTTGCTCGGATGTGTAGATGTCTTATTCTGCTGTTTTGAACATACAGATCTTTTATTGAATCCCAGTTAAATGGCTCAAAATTTACGGTGATTCCTTTAGAAAAATCTACAAGAACATATCTATTCGTTTCAGAAAAATCATCATTTGTAAATTCGAAGTAGACTTTTAAATCATCTTTAAACTCACTATTTTTAAAAAACTGTTCTATAAAATCATTGCTAATCTTAATCCCAGAAAATTCCTTTTTATAAAATTTAACTGGATCCTCAGAAAAATAATCATATCTTTCTACTTTTTTCACCTCTTTTATTTTCTCACCATGGAATAAAAATGAATCATCAATACTTGTATCTAGAATGTCGACTTTTAACGATCTGCATTGTGCAACATAGTCACTAGTTTTATTTTTTATATTAAGATTCTTAATATAAGTATCTCTAGGTGCTCTTTCACTAAAGAAACCTGCATATGGAAGATAATAATTAGGCTTACAAATTTTAATCTGCCCCTTCACAGTTGATCTAATTGCATTAGTATTTCGTTTTATTATTTGTGGCTTCTTTTGCTCATCAATAGTATTAAAACATAGAGGGTAGCCACTCGCTCCACCTGCAAAACTTGAACAAAATAATGATATATTTTCTGGAAACCTTAAAAAATTTAAGTCATTTGAATCCACTGTTGTAAGACAACTAAAATTACCATATGTAAAATAAAACCCGCTGTCTTCCCTAAAATCTCCAGATTTTAGAATGGTAAAAAAAAGATCTATTTCTTTAAACTTATAATAATTATTAAAGTCAAAACTAGACACATTATTAAAACCAAATCTATTTAAAAGTTTTCTAACAGAGTCATTTGCGAATTCAGGAACAATAAAATGCATATCTTTCCTGATCTTTTCAAGTGTAAATTGATTTAAATGATCAGGATGGTTGTGAGAAATATAAATAAAATCTACTTTATTTAACTCATCTTGCCAATTCTTGGGAGGGAATTGAGAAGTCCACCAACCTGAACTAAAAGCAAAACCTTCAATCCAAGGATCAGTTGCAAAAGAAAAATCTTTGGATTTGAACAAAAGGCAGGCGTGAGAAAGGCACTCAACTGATATTTCATAATCTTTATCAGTATAAGGAAGTGTAAGGATTTGTTGCTTGAAAGGGATAATAATATTATCTTCATCAATATAAAAATCTTCCTCTTTTTTTGCAACTTGAATATTAGTATATGACCCTGATTCAGGATTAAATTCCCAACCGTGAAGAGGACAAGCAATTTTTCCTTCGGACTTACAAAGTTTCCCTCCATTATGATCACACTTTCGAGAATATACCTTAAGTAACTCCTCATCCTTGTATATGATAAATTCTTTTGTGAAGTTTACTCCATTCTCTAAATCGCTAATAGGGAAGGAATTTGTATTATTTATATGTTTGTAATTTAGGTTGCCCTGATTAGTAAACATTATGTTATTCGGTCCTTTTAGATAATCAATTACAAAAAAAATGCTTATTAAGTATGCCATGAACTTATAACTTTCATAGAGTTATGAAGTGTGACATATTTATAATATTGAGCATCTGAAACTAGTGTTATTTAGTAACTTCGACAAAATTTGTTTCAGTTCTAGTGGTCTCAAAGCGTTTCGTGCTATTTTCAACTATTCCACCAATAGTGATTGTACCCATTATTACCAAGGTGATGTCCAGTTCTTAGCATGTGGGTTAGTTGGTCTTTACCAATGCGTTCTTACAAAAAAACACCCCTCTTTCTCCGCTGTATTTTAATATGAGAACGGTGGGAACTAAAAGAGAAGAGAAGAAACGAAAGTACTAGTAGCACAAGGCCAGAAAAAACAATTTCAAAAAAAACGTCCCATACTTACATCCTCTGATCTAGATATTTGCCGGTTTCTTTATGAGTAAACTCCGGTAACAAACCAAAATACAACTTAACAATATCATCCTTAGTCCAAGTTGCCTGAGCCCTTAAAGCGGAAATACCGTCCATGAATTCATCTAATTTAGCCTCATTAAAGTCAGGCTGATTTCGGATAACCCCAACCGTATCGAACCGATCCATATCTAAGTCTTCATTGTCAGTGAAAAATTCTTCAAAGTCTTTTTCACCCGTTGTATCACTCTTAAAGAAATAACAGGGCCATTGCTTTTTCTCGATCAATTCCTCCGCCCTATCGCGCGCCTCACCCTCAGATTCACATTCATAAGGCTCATATCCATGCTCTCTCAAAAAGCGAACTGCAATCTCGGGAAAAGTAATCAGATGTAATTTTTCGCTCAACTTGGGGAAAAATATGTCCCTATTCTCTCCTAATAAACCAGATAGCAGGCAAAGCTCACCAGATTCCTGAGGCGTTACAAAATAACGACGAATATCATTGGGAGCTGCGAAAGGTTGCCGCTTTGCAAAACGCTGATTAAAGCCATGCAGAAGGGATCCATCAGAAAAGGCAACATTCGCAAAGCGGGCCATAGAGATGTCTTGGGTCACGCTCTCACGCATTAAGAACATTTCCATAATACGCTTACTTGCTCCCATCATATTGACTGGGTTCGCAGCTTTATCAGTAGAGACACAAAAATACTTCTTAGCCCCCATTTTTTTTGCTAAGCGCACTGTCTTAATAGTATTAAAAATATTTACCATTATCATACGCATGAGCGTAAAAGGGTCTGACTCACTTCTAACATGCTTTAGGGCTGAGAGATTGAAAACGTAGTCATATGGGCCTTCAGTAGCCATTAAAGCCTCAAATTCAACTCCCCCACAGTCTAGTGCGAAGGTTCTAAAATCACCGCTTCCGTAGCCAGCAGTACTGCGAATATCTCGCACGAGTTCAACCATATTATTTTCAGAAATATCTACTACATGAAGAACCTTCGGATCACGTCTAAAAACCTCATACGTCACAGCTTGCCCAATGGAGCCAGAACCACCAATGATCAGAAATCGACTACGGCCGATGATTGCCGTCAAGTCATCTTCATTGCCCGACACATCTGGCGAAAACAACACGTCAGTTCGGCCGATGAGAGATAAATAATCCATAAAATTCCTACTCCTTTAAAGTCTTATATATCAATACTAAAAAATGGACTTAGAGACCGACAAGAGGTTTAACGCTAATAACTCTGTTTACCGTCATCACTATATATTTTAAATAGCCACCTAGACTTAAACCACTCAGCATTTCTTGATCCAAAACAGCAAGACGAATCGAGTCCCTAATGTCTACCCCATTAAGCTGAGCCAAGCCTGTAATTCCTGGTTTCTCGGAGACAACACCACGGATCTCCCGCTGTGTGATCAGTTCCTCTTGAGTGGCGAAACAGAGTCGTGCTCCTACTAGACTCATATCACCCAGCAATACATTCAATCACTGAGAAACTTCATCCAATTTATGTTTTCGCAAAAACTGCCCAAGTCCTGTTATCAACTTTACATCAACCGAGTGAGTGGGCGCCAAAATAGTAAATGGCACTTCATTTTCATCAATGCGAACTTGTCGAGAAATAGGTTCACGCGTCTAAAAAAAACACAAAAATGCTATTATAGTAATGAGAGGATTTCAGATAACGAGTCATCAGCCGACTCACCTATGATATGCACACGAGCAGCAAGGTGGATCACCACATTACAAATCAATACCGCACCATACCATTCGGTGTCGGCATTAATGTCACCCACGACAATATTTTCAACGCCTATTGGTAAATCACAATCAGTACAAGTGGCATCAACCACGCGCAACTGCCTCCAGACATAAAGCAGTACTTTCTTCATAGAATATGGATCCAACAAAAAATATGTCACTAACCATACTAATCAAGGTTTGGACCACACCGTTCGGTTCACATAATCCACATAACTAAAGACTACACGTAATAACTGCTTGGAGACTGGTCCTGCTTCGTAGTCCTGAACTGGCTTCATCGTGCGATGCATACGGTCATGCTGAGCAATAATCACCCCCACAGCATCTAATACGTTATTTTTTTTCAAACCACTCATAATTAGGGTACCCACATCCATACCTTCCGGACGTTCATGTGCATTTCGTATAGTAACGGCTGGTAGATTAAGCAAAGAGCCCTCTTCAGAAATTGTGCCGCTATCTGATATCACACAAAGAGCTTCCATTTGCAACTTAATGTAATCACAAAACCCAAACGGTTTAAGAAACTGAATGTGAGGATTGAGCTTGCCAAGTTCCATGCCATCCAATCGTTTTTTGGTGCGAGGATGTGTGGAAACAATGACTGGAATATCATACTGTTCAGCCAAAGCATTAAGCGTCTCGACCATATCGGCCATATTTTCCGGGCTATCAATATTTTCTTCACGATGAGCGCTCACAATAAAAAATTGTTCGGTCTTTAGGCCCGTACGTTGCAACACGTCAGATTGTAAAATTTTCGGCATGTAAAAATCTAAAACTTCACGCATGTGTGAACCAGTTTTAATAATAGTCTCAGGACGAACACCTTCCGCAATCAAATAACGACGAGCATGCTCAGTTAGCACTAAATTAATGTCACTTAAATGATCAAGCACCTTGCGGTTTAACTCTTCTGGTACACGTTGGTCAAAACAACGATTGCCCGCCTCCATATGAAACACTGGTATCTTTCGCCGTTTAGCCGCTATCACAGCCAAACAAGAATTAGTGTCTCCGTATAACATAATAGCATCAGGATTTTCTTGTTCCATTACCGCATCAGACTTTTCAATAACCCGCCCAATCGTCTGCGCGGCATTTTCGCCAACAGCCTCTAAAAAATAGTCAGGCTTACGAATACTTAAATCCTCAAAAAACAATTGATTTAACTCGTAGTCATAATTCTGTCCTGTATGCACCAATATATGTTGTGTGTGTTGATCAAACTCAGCAATTACTCGACTCATTTTAATTAATTCTGGGCGAGTACCCACAACTGTCATCACTTTAAGCATTTAATTTTTCCTTAATATAATCCAATTTAAGCAACAATAATTTAACTTGCGCTACACTCAATTGCTTTGTATTGTGCGAAGTATAATCATCTAAATGAGATATTTCCTCTTCTCCTTCGCTGAAATACTTAGCGTAGTTAAGGTCCCGGTTGTCCGCAGGAAGTCGATAATAGTCGCCCATATCATGAGCATGTGCCATTTCTTCGCGCGATATAAGTGATTCATATAACTTTTCACCATGTCGTGTACCTATAATACGTACTTCATTTTTTTTGTTGAAAAGCTCCTTAATAGCCCGTGCCAAATCAGCTACTGTTGATGCTGGCGCCTTTTTCACAAAAATATCGCCCTGCTTCCCATGCTCATACGCATAAAGCACCAAATCCACAGAGTCTTCTAACGACATTAAAAAACGAGTCATATTTGGATCCGTCACAGTCAAGAGCTTATCCTCTTTAAGTTGTGACACAAAAAGAGGAATAACTGAGCCACGCGATGCCATCACATTACCATACCGCGTAGCACAAAATACTGTTTCACCCTCTAACTGTAAACGCGATTTAGCCACCATTAGCTTTTCTGCCATAGCTTTAGATATTCCCATCGCATTAATTGGATACACAGCCTTATCTGTACTAAGCACAACCAATCGTTTAACTTTGTTAGCCGTGGCCGCGTTCATTACATTTTCTGTACCAACTACATTAGTACGAACCGCTTCCATTGGATAAAATTCACATGATGGCACTTGCTTTAATGCAGCCGCATGAAAAACATAATCCACTCCTTTCATCGCCTGGTATACACTATCGTAATCGCGCACATCACCGATATAGAACTTCACTTTATCGTTATTTAGAGCAATGCGCATGTCTTCTTGTTTTTTTTCATCTCGACTAAAAACACGAATTTCACGCACGTCGGTTGATAAAAAACGTTTAAGTACGGCATTTCCAAAAGACCCCGTACCGCCTGTAATCATTAATACTTGATGTTTGAACATAATTTATAGCTCAGCTGTAATCTAAGTTTTATTTAAAAGCGTGCATTAACCGAATAAGTTCCGGCCACTCGGGTGCAATATAGCCGGTAGCCGCGTTAAATTTAGCTGCGCTTAATGACCTATCAAGCACCAAACTATCATCAGGGCTTATAGGTATTAATTTACCATATGCCATAGCTATTAATTTTAGCAGGTCATACTTGTTAATAGGTCGGGCCGCAACGTGATATATTCCTGAGAGTTCCTTGTGAGGAATCACAACGTCACGAATAATTTGCGCGAGAACAATTGTTGGCAACCCTGAGAAAATCGCACGTCTATAACCTTTGCAGCATTCATCTTGCGATAAGAACCAGTCAAGTAAACCGTATGCGCTATTTAACTCATGTCCAATTGTAGAAGTTCTCAGCGTAATAGTATTAGGATAGTCAATTTCTCCCAAAGCCTTTGATTTTCCGTAGACATCCCTCGCATCTGTAAAATCACTCTCTACATACCCACCTTTTTCGCCCGAGAACACACAGTCAGTGCTGATATGTATCAACCGCGAATCAATAGAAGCACATAGCTTGGCAAGACGATGCGGCATCAATGTATTAATTGGTATCGCGCTCAAAGGATCGTCTGCCTCAGGTTTGTGCTTAGTCAATCCTACACAATTAACAATAATATCTGGACGAACTTGTTTCAACATCTTAAACAAATCATCGTAATTTTCAACATCAGCGTTTATTACTAAGTTACTGGCAATCGACGCAGGAAAAAACCGTTTCATTCTTTCCGCGCGCACCGTACCTAATACATCGTAATCCGTCCGCTCACTCATTACGCCAAGCAGCGTACTACCTATCATGCCACTCGCGCCTAACACTAGTACTTTCAACTCGACTCCTTTGTATTCTGCAATGCTGATTCAAAGTGACTAATCAACTCAACCTGCTGGCCTTTTTCGTAAAGTGTTTTTGCAACATCATTGATGCGAAAGCTTTCTGGCCAGTAATATTGATTCACAATTAAAATATTCATGATGCACGCCCAACGTTCGCCAAGAACATAAAAGTCTCATCAGCACACCGTGACCAAGAGTATTGCTGACAGCGAGCAATGCTAGAATTTGCCTTTTCAGTCCGTAACTCGGGAGAGTCGATGTACTTACGCAGGCTCCGCATGATTTCTGTAGGGCTCTCTGGATCGAAATACAATCCCGCGTCGCCAAGTACCTCTGGCATAGGACCACGATTGGAGCATGCAATAGGTAATCCGGAAGCCATTGTTTCCATTAGAATAATCGGCATATTTTCGCAACTCGATGCGAACACGCCCAAGTCAGCTTGCGCATAAAGATTATTTAGCTTTTCATATGGTACGGCACCGAGATAACGCACCCAAATGTTCTCTGGATCAAATTGTGCAATCGCAGCATTTAATCGCGTTAAAGCTGGTGGGAATGCTGGACCAACCAGCTCAAGCTTTACTGGGATGCCTTGTCTTCGCAAAAAGTGCACCGCTTCTATCAAATGCCATTGGTGTTTATATTGATCAATACTGGAAACATAGAGCAAGCGGTAAGGATTAGTCTCAGAGTATTCTTCAATCGAGCGCTGTACCTTGAGCCCCATCCTAAATCTGGGTGACAAACCATGTGCGATAGTAGCTGTAACCCCTGATAATGGACCAGTCACTTTAAGCACAGCCCTCTTAGCATAAGCGGTAAGGAATATCACGCCGTTAGCACATTTGAAGCTATGGGATTGCGTGTAGCGCAGGATTTTAAACTTAAGGGCCATCAATGACGATCCATATCGACTCAATTCCGACCGTTCAAACGGCAACAGGTTCTGACTCATAGTAACCATGGGCTTAAAACTACCATTAAAGCTGCCACCTGGTATAAATAGCACACCGCAATGCTCCGCACGGGCCGCCGCACTTAACGCAAATCGCTGCCAAAGCGTGCGAGCTAACAACCCTCGATTCAACGCAGGTGGATTTACTTTTTTAAGCCAAACCCGATCCGGCAATTTATCAAGCGTCTGCGAACCTCCCCAAATTATTATCTTGCTGATGCCATGAGCGTAGGGTTTGGCTGCAGCGAGCAGCTCTATTATATGCGTGACACCACCTCCACCTCGTAAGTTGGTAACGTCAATTCCAACAATTAGTTTAGGACTCGTTGATTTGTCCATAACTATCAAGCTCAAATCACTGACAGGCTTTATATTACTCTCATCCATTCAACCTTCCTTAGATATAAAACGTGAAGTACCGTAACGAAAAACGCCAATGACACTCTGTAAATAACGTTATAATTCATCAATTATGCAAAGAGGAAAAAACGCCCCTTATTTGACGTCAACCACCGTTGATAATTGTGCAACCACCAATATTAAACCCTTCCCTCACGTGACTAGCGATGCAAGTTTTGGCCTAATACAAATCGTGATGCTCTTGGTCTAAGTACAATGCCTAAAGAGATCATTTATGATTCTCATTGGTTCAGCCCCATGCTGAGAAATATCTATGAAACCTCTTATTAGGCCGCGAAATTGACACCACCACTAAATCTCAGGGAAGCCGACATGCCGAAAAAACTTAATTTCAATAACATTACTTATTGATTAACATACGTGGCAGACTACTCCTCACATACGACATTCCAATCGATAGATCTGAAAAATAAACTGCTAAATAGAGATAATATAATCTTTTCTTTAAACTTTTTTTTGTATCTCGTGACTTCACAAAACATAGGTGACAAATTCTAAATCTACGTAAAGTAACATCCATGCTATCTCGATGTTTAAAGTAAAATCGCCTAATTCCCAAATATTGGGACTGCATATCGTTTGAAATCCGAAACCCACTGTGGGCTAAATATCTAACAAGCGGCTTGCCGCATACAGCAACTTCCCCTTCAGCTCGGAGCCTTAACCACAAATCCCAATCCTGACCACTTTTTAGTTTTGTATCAAATCCACGTATTTTCAGCAAAATATCTCTTGAGCATAAGCACATTGAAGCACCACCTAAAACATTCCCATAATAAAGCTCATTCAACGAAACATTTTCAGGTATCACAAATTTTCTTACAACCCCAAATGGATAATGATGCTCATAGTTACAGCTACATGCGACTGCAGATGAAGCGAAATTAACCTTCTCTAACTGCACAGATAGTTTATTTTCAAACCACTCATCATCGTCATCTAAAAATGCAACCCACTTTCCTTTACTAGCGAATATGCCAACATTTCGGGCACCGCCGCCACCCAAAGCTACTATGTTTTTTATCACTTTAATTCGAGCATCATTTTCAACAAAGTGATTTAATAACTCAAAAGTTTCATCAGTCGACGCATCGTCAACGATAATAAGTTCAAAATCTCTTTCTGATTGCATTAATACTGAATTAATAGCTTTTTCGAGTAGGAGGACTCTATTATGTGTAGGGATAATAACACTGATTAAAGGCGCGCGCATTTCTCTCCCACCTGGCTGTCATACCATTTTCTTAAACAATACAAAGTAAATACAGCAAATGAATCAACGGTATTAAGTTCATTTTTTTTCAGAAGCATTAAATATTTTCCAATATCAAGGCTCTCTAACCCAGGAATATCATTAATATAACGAATAGAATCTGAAAAATGCTGTGTGTTTTTATTTATCCAGTAAGGTACCGGACCAGAAAATCCGTGTTTTTGTTGCCAAACATGTTTATGGCCAAGATATTTTTCAGCTATATTGCGAAAAAGAACTTTTGTTCTTCCTGCATTTACATGACTACTAGGGGGAAACATAAACGCTTTTTCAACTAAATCCACATCAAGAAGAGGAACTCTTCCTTCCACCGTATTTGCCATTGTCATTTGATCAAAAAGAAAAAGAATTCCATCTGGCATATAAACAGATACATCAAAATTCATTTGTTTATATAACAAGTGTCCTCGATCGTTTACTGTAGATGGAATGGAATGTGAAATCTTGGACAAAAACTCTTCAGCCATTTTTTGTCCTGTCATGATATTCGAGAAAAGTTCAAAGCATCCATTGGTAGTGAACATCATATCCAATGACGGATTTCTTAACAGGGCTCCTAGCTTAGTCGATATTGGCAAAACTCTTCCTATGAATTGTTTTACTTTATTTGGAACAGCGTTAAGCAATCGTCTCTTATACGTCTTACCACCAGCATATCGGTCATAACCGCCAAAAATTTCATCACCTCCTGTTCCACTGAGTAATACTTTAACTCCATCTTTCGCAGCCATTTCCGAAAGTACATAAGAGGGAATAATTGCAGGATCTGCAATCGGCTCACTTAAATTTTTTAAAGCAAGATCTAAATATTGAATTGCATTTTTATCATCGAGCGTTTTTTGATGATGGAACGTTCCATATTTATTAGCAACTGCGGCCGCGGAGTCTAATTCATTAATGCCCGCCCCTTCAAACCCAACGCTATATGTATGCATATTGTCGATATGCTTAGATGCAAGCGCCACAATCATCCCACTATCTACGCCACCTGAAAGCAATGCTCCTACAGGCACATCACTGCGTATCTGTCTCATTACAGCTTGCTCTAAAAGCGCCGTTACCTCTAACGTAGAAGATGAGTCACTGTATTCTGAAACTTTTGCTATACGCCAATACTTTTTACATTCACTTCTGCCAGAAGGCTCAACTATCAATGTATGAGCAGGTAATAATTTTTTAACTCCATCAAAAATACTAAATTCTACAGGGACGTATGAACTCAACAAGTAAGCTGCAAGTCCATCAGCATCTAACTTGTTACAATGAAATGGTTCCAGTGCTCTTGATTCTGATGCAAAGGCAAAAAACTTATCCGTCTGATAAAAATAGAAAGGCTTGATCCCAAGCTGATCTCGTGCACAAAAAAGTCGTTGATTAATTTCATCCCAAAGTGCAAAAGCGAACATGCCATTTAAATGCTCAACGCACTTATCACCCCAATGCTTATAAGCAACTAGTATAACTTCAGTATCAGACTCAGTTCTAAAGTTATACCCCAGCTCTAAAAGTTGGGCGCGGAGTTCAATATAATTATATATCTCACCATTAAATATTAACCATAAAGACTCGTCGCCATACGGCATTGGCTGCACAGCTACGTCACTTAGGTCAATAATTGATAATCGCCTATGTCCTAATTCAATATTCGCCTTCGAGGAAACCGAGACAATTCCAGAATGATCTTTGCCGCGATGAGAGATTTTTTGAAGCATAATGTCCATAATATCTCTATTAATTTTATTCTCATCAAACCGAATTATTCCTGCTATTCCACACATTTTTATATTAAAACCTTCTGCTATTAAACTACTATTTCGTGTACATACAGACTATGCCGAAGACTAGGCTCAGGATAGATAGCGCAGACTCTCAGAGATACATAACTTTGGATATTAAATGAACCGATTTTCAATAAATTTCGGATTTACCTTTCTGGCGCTCATTACAACTAAACCAAGATGGATCAAAAAATATGGCGCTATCCAAGTGCCATATGAAAGATTCTGAATGGCATGACCAACAAACGAGGCTCCCAAGCCATTGAATATCGGATTCCCTGAGATCAGCAGTGGATGACAAAAAACTAGAAAAATATATGTGAACATCATCATTATTATTAGTACTGCCGGAATCCCTCCTGCAGTAAACCAAAACAGTAATGCATTTCCACTCTTATATTTGCCGGACTTCGCCTCAGAACCAAAACCGAGACCAAACGGGGAATTCATTAAAACATCTATATAATTGTCTGATTTATATGTTTCGCGAAATAAATTACCACTAGTACCATCTTTATCCCTACCCATTAAATTTGTCATGGCAGCCTGGCCATCACTTACACTATTGCTATCAATATCGTTCACGACATATAACAAATTTAATAGGCCAAATGCTAAACCAAAAAACACTAAGAAAATTGGCAAAACATATGAATATTTTAAGACCCGAATTTTTTTAAGGTGACGGTAACAAAATTTTGAACATGACACTAACAAGACTGCACAAACTACACCCAAATAACCAGCGAGAGATAATGTCAATAAAATTGCAAAGAAATTTAAGAATGCCGAAATAAAGTATCTTTTTAATCTATACACTTTATATCGACCAATACTGACGAAGGCCGGAAGTAATAAAAACGCCGCTAGTAATGAAGGCTCTAAAAACCAACCCTGCGGGCGCAATATTTTAAAATCGGAAAAAGGTGACTGGATTGCATTTCCAAATCCCCAAACACCAAAATTAACAATATCCATATCATTATATCTTGGAATTTGTACAACCTGTGATTTATCAAAAAATCCAAAAAATACGCCTATACAAGCCACAATTGCCTGGACAGAGAACAACACCCCAATTGCTATGAATGTCGATATTAACAAATCATCACAATTTGGAATGCTTCGATAACATATTAGTAAAACAGGTAGTATCATGGCCATGTATAAATATTTTACAAGAACTAGACTGCCAGTAATATCACCACTCAATATAGACGGCAGCGCCGCAGCAACAAATAACATAACGTAAAATAGCAATAAATTTACTTCCATCCTATTTATACGATTGCTAGGCTTTAATGCGAATACCATTAGCAACGCAAGGCTAGAAATTTTAATTAGGCCGTCTAACAAAACTCCAGATACTATGTAAAGTGCATATTCTAAAGAGAATATGAAAACGCAATATACGAACACCCGGCTCATTAATTCACCGCTAGAGTGCGTTTTTTTTAACTCTATATGCATCTAAAATCACTTTAAATTTTTTGTTTGAATTTAATTCAGCTGACGAAAAATATCGCCTTCACTACCCATGTATTAGATATCTATATAAACTGATAAGACAATATACTTAATCAGAATTAACTTCTATAAACTAAAACTCAATCGATTTTTTATATTTGCTGGCAATTTAATCACGGTATCAAAATTAAGTGTAGTACATTGACTTACAACACCATATTCTGGTGAACACAAACCACCTACAGGACTTTGGCTCTCACCAGACACAACTCTGCGGTTACACCGGCTATCAACATGAAAAATTGCACCTATATTTTTAAAGGCTAAATCGGCTCCCTTATTTTCTGGGGCTTCAACTTCAGGGGAATAATGAAAACATAACCGTAGGTCACAAGTTCCATCACCCATTAATCTATCTTCAATTTCAAACGAATTGGAGTCAAATTTGAACTTACGTTCATGTAAAACTTTTACATTAGAAATTCTATCAAATCCATTATGTTTGATAGTAAACGATACTGAACGATTCAGTTCCAAGAGTTCAGTTTTAACAGATATTTTTTTATACGCTGGGTGTAACCATGACGGTCCATCAACCTCAGCAGACAAGTCATTAACAAACAGACTGTTGTGCGAAGCAGCAGAATGTCCGTAAACACTAACATCTGATTGAGTGTAATCCGAGCGCCCACAATCAATAATTATAGGCTGTCCAGCATAATAGAGAACAAAACCGCCCAGATCTAAATGCCTATGGTCAGAACGTAGTTCACCGTTCGAACTTTCGGCATGTGTGAAAAATGTAAACTGGTCGTATTCAATACGATACCAATAGCTATCTGGATACGTTTCATTTCCGATACTTATAGCTTCATCACAACCATTATTTATACCAAACAACGATCCCCAACCTTTTTTTCCTTGATATAACGGGAGAACATCAGGTATGAATACATCTAGCGCGGGTAAGGACCAAGGAACACTCAGCAGCCACTCCGGAGGGAAATCCGGCGAAATATCCCCCACAAAAGGGATATTCCATTGCCTAGTCTTCGTGTTTTTAACAAGAAAAAACCAACACCGCTTAACTAGATTTATCGAATATAGGCTAACAAAATCTTCAATCTCTTTGTTTTTAGTACTTGATAAAATCCACTGAATTTCAAGTACCCAGCGAGTAAATAAAAAATGATAATGACTTGAGCCCTCTCGTAGAAAACCATCATCAGTTACCAACTTAGGTAATCTATCTTTAAACACCTCAAAAGCCAGTTCTACAGCATAAGGTAATCCAGAAACAATGCCAGCAAATAACAATCCCCGCGCATTATTGAAGGCATGATTTCCAGTCATATCAGCCTCATAGTACTCCAAATTTTTGGCTATATGTAATCCCATATATTGAAATGCATTCTGAATATCCTTTGGTACCTTTTTATCCCCAGTGGTCAGCAAAAAAATACTTGCATTAGCTATCCGCTCACTACTTGAGTATGCATCATTATTGAAACGTTCCAAATTTAGACAGCAATTTAGCCAAGAACGAATCAGAGACAACCCATCTTCACGCAATAGGTGGTAATCATTTTCTTCAGTGAGTCCATACAACAACCAATTCCAGCGGTGCAGAGAATTTTCTACTTCCTGATCTTTAAACTCAACAAGCCAATCAGGCGTTATATCATAATCCAGCCATCCATTAGTAAGTTTGAGTCTACCAGAGCCTTTAAAATAATCAGATCGTATTATAGGTATCGAACTCTGATTATTTAAAACTAATCCACGTAATACTACTACGTTTTTCGGTGTCATTAATACTCGGTAATTTGGAATAATTCGTCGGAATATAGACAAAATAATCCGCCAGCTAAGACTGCTTAGAGCGCGTATCAAAAAAACTGGGTTACAGCTCCTAAAGCAGTAATTTTTAATTTCGCTCTGCATCGTTATTATTTTCTCGTCAAGAAAAAGATTAATAAGTATTGAATGAATTAGACTAAAGATACTTTCTACATTTACTCTAAACCAACTTCTGAGTGAACTATTACAATTTATCGCTAATTATAATTCGAGAAATTTTAATGTATTTTCACGTGACACAGGATTGAAGAAATTCTCCCTAACATCAAGACTCAGTTGGTCAAAATAATCTTTGTGTGCAGTGGTAAATTCTTTATACCGTATAATCTCATTCTCAAGTTCAGTACTATTATAAACAATAGACCAAGCATCATTAGAAATTGTTTCTGGAATAGGGTTTTGAACTACGCCATTTTGAGGCGCAACTATTATAGCTGGAACTCCTTTCGCCAAGGCCTCGAGGCTAACACTAGACGCATTGCTAACCAGTAAGTTAGACCTTTCAATCACAGCATGAAAATCACCTTTTTGGAAAATGAATTCTTTAGGCCACTCTCCAGGTAATAGCGCTTTTATCGATTCAGGGCCATAAGTTGGATGTGGTTTTATCCAAAACTGACAGTTCGTTCCTTTGAATTTCTTTAGTATGCTGGCAAATAACTTAAGTATATGAGCACAATCATCTAGCCCAATAGGCAGCCCGACTAGTATGGTAAAAAAATTTGGGTCAGGGTTATAAGCGCGATCACGCCATAGTTTGTTGAACCGAAAAGCGGGACCGACAGCTACGACTACATCATTGCAGAATTCATGCAGATCGTTTTTCAACCCTTGACCTACGACATAGACAATGTCCGGTACTGCTTTACTTCGATATTCGGACGAATTCGGATACACATATAAATGAAGACTTTTTGAAATTACATATCCCTGATATCCAATGACTTTTGTGTCAGGGAGATACTTATGAAATCCCACTATCATACCTCGATCAATCACTTGGTTTTCATACCACTCAACCAAAAGCCGAACTTTAACACCGGACTCTTGAAGTCTAAAAGCAAACTGATGATACAAAATACCTAACAGACTGGCAAAATCACTACAGTGATTTAATCTCTCCTCGAAAAGTAATGGCATTATATCGACACCATGGAATTCACTATTAACCATAGAGCAACGCAATAGTTTAAAAGGATGTTTTAAAGCTAAAAAATAATCGGTGAGTTTTAAATAGTCATCATGAATAATAAATGGACTTGTAGCCGAACGTATGAGCGAAAATGCTTTTATAGGATTATTGAATCCCACATTGGTTGGTATGTAAAATATACTACTTTTTTCTTCTTCGGTTAGTTGCTCCATTAAACTAGGGTAATACCGATCTTTATATACTCCATCTCTAATACTGCCCTCATCTGCGCCCCCATTATTGAGAACAAATGTATCTATTAGAGTAATTGGCTTATCAGGTAATGTTTTTTTAGCTCTGAAAGCGCTTCCAAGACAACGCAACGCCATAAAGTAGACCGCTACTAAGTACTGCCTTACAGGCCGTAAAATGCGCCAGACACGAGTCTTAGTGCTTTCCGAACAATGAATGACAGTCCCAGTAATTTTGTGGTCCTCACACCATTTTTTTAAAACTGTTGCTAAAGCCAGATCTCCCGTCAATATTTCTCCCACAGGGTCCGACTGAGTCAGTAATCGTTTAACAAAAACAATTTGGCAACACCGGATAAATAAGGGGCTGGAATATTTGTTGCGACTAGCTATGCTACCGACAATCCAATGAATGTTATCAAGGTGTTCTTCAGAGAGATTAACAATTAGACGGTCATAGTCAGCTCTAACATCTTTAGCTATAGTGTTGAATTCTTGATTTTGCTCTTGTGTCAATCCATCTAAATTAACCGTCGTCATTAATCTTCGCACCCAAAATTACATTAATGTAAAAAATATTTTTAACCGTTGAGATACTTATCATCTGAAGCACCTGGAACTTTCACCACCACATTAACTACATCAGTAAGTGCTTCAAAATCCGTAACAGTACCCGGCTCTACTACGATAATATCGCCGGCCCCCCAATTTTTCCCAACCATTCTAATTTGCCCTGAGACAACAACCGTAATTTCTGTTGCTATTTTATGATGATGGGCACCTTCACAATCACCAGCCTTATACTTCTTGACTGCTACCTCACAATCTTTGGTGGAAAATGCTACTGGCGAAAAATCACCAACAAACCATCCTTTAATCATGTCGTCTAGATGAAAACTCTTCATTCGTTCAATCCCCTTTCCAATAGCGTTTCAAATTGCTCTACCTGGCGCCCAGTCTTCAATGGATGATATAACTTGCTTTCTATGTGATGAACACCTATTGAAAGTTTCTCTAACACTAACTCATTAAAGGCCGGACAAATATAAAAATTGCCCTCAACTCTCGCATCTTTGCGAATTAAGTTTTTAGCGGCCCTTACAAAATTCTTGCCATTAGAAAACCAATAAAACCCGGCTGTCGCATTAGTACTAATAGGGTTTTTCTCTGCTGCCTCTACGACCAATCCATTATCATCTAATCGCACATAAGAGTACCTAGGATGTATCGCTCTAAAAGTAACGATACCAGCATCAATCTTTCGCTGTCTAAACTCACTTATAATTTCGGAAAAATTGGAATCTAAGAACTCATTACCATTCACAATAAGCAACTCATCATCATTATCTATTGCACCCGCGGCTAATAGAGCGGTGCATGCCGCTCCCTGAGTTTGCTCATAAATATTAATAATAGATGCTTGAGGCCAGAGTAATGACACTACATTATTTAAATGATATTTTCTAACATCAGCCTCTCGGAATGCTACGATAAGGTTACTTGGTTTTAGTACGCCACAAGAAGACACTACGTGCTCAATTAGCGGCACTGAGTCAAACTCTGTAAGACAAAGAGGATACTGCTCCTGGTTTTGCGATGGATCTTGACCTCCTGCAAGTATAAGTATGTTCATTAGCTTACCTCACTGGCGACTTGATGAATCTTGATAAGAAGATTCTTATAGTTTACGTCATCAACCTGCTCCACCACCAAAACATGTGCGTCGGAACCTCTTGCGGCCTTAATTCCATTTTCATTATCTTCAACAATCAAAACCTCACAGGGATCTAATCCTAACCGCTGGATTGCTGTTTCATAAATTTCAGGATTAGGCTTTGGATTTGTTACATCATCTGCAGACAGCATCACATCAAAATAGCCTTGAAGACAAGATTTTTGCATCATCACATCTATTGTTGAACGAATTGAATTTGATGCAACTCCTAATTTATAACCTTCAGATTTTAACTTTGACAAAGCATACTCATGAATGAACCTTGGCTTGCACTGAGTTTGAACAATTTCCATCGTATATTGTTGTTTCATCTCATTAATGAACTTATGTAACTCAACAGGAAGGCCACGCTCAATGCTCAACATCTGTAGTTTTTTACTAGTGGGGAGTCCATCATACGTCGCTAGATGATCTACCCTACTAATCTCATACCCGAACAATTTTAGTGCTTTGTTCAAGGCCTCATAGTGCCAGTCCTTTGCTTCTATAAGGACACCATCCATATCAAATACTATTGCTTTTATCATATTATTTCCTTGCAAAAAAATTTCGTGCTTCTTCAGGTAGATCTGTGCAAAGAATTAATGAATCATAGCCAGATAAAGGTAGTAAATTTTCCCACAATGTTGAGTAGCTTCTTCCATGTAACTCTGAAGAAACAACACAAACCCTTTTCCCTCGCTCAATTAAATCTCTAATAACGCCCCCATCAAACCACTCATCGTCAAAGCTATCGAGCCAAATCCCGTCAACCAAATCCAACCAAGGTATTTGCGTTTCAACTTCGCTCATTCTTGCAAATACCGGATTTCCCGCAGAGATATGTGCTCTCGTATCAGGAATGGACATATCAAAAACAAACCAATTTTTTGGATTGTAATTTTTCATAGCGTTCTTTAAAGGAACAGCTAACCCATCCGCTTTGATATTCACCGCTAATAATCTTTCCTCAGGACCAACTAGTGAGAGAAAATCTTCGAACTGTATCTCACTACCATCCGGCATATCATGTGATATAACAAGTTTTCCGAGACAGTCTCTTACATCAGTTTCAGTACCAAAATCAAGTTCAAAAGAGCGACTAAAGGCGATGTCAGTATTTTTCTCGTCAACACACTTCCAATATCCACGATGACTAATTATGATCATTTTTTGTGGGAAATCTCTAGCGAAAGAAAATTTTCAAGATCTACAGGTATGCCTAATCCATACATCCCATCGCCCTCGCTGCCAACATTGTATATACCAATTTTTTGATCGTCTTCTATCAGACTATTATATGTTGGCGCAACATAAAACTCGCCATTAACGCGTTGATCAAGATTAATCATCGCCTCAGCTGCTTTGACAAAGCTACTACCATGACGAAAATTATATATACCTACAGTAGCTTCATTTGATATTACTTCTTTTTCAACAACTCGAGTAACCAACTCCCCATCTAGTCCAACAAAAGACCATTTAGGATCTTCAGCGCGCATGGTCATAATTATGCCATCCAAGCCCTTGACTAAAAAATAATTTAAGTACAAATTTATATCGACATCCACATACTGATCACTATTAGCAATCATTAAAGGGTAATTATTATTTATCAAGTCACTTGCCGCGAGAACAGTACAAGCCGCCCCTGCAGTTAGACCATCAATTTCAACAATCTCACAACCTGGCGCCCATCCACTAAGTTTTTCATGAAGCCCATATAATTGAACATGCTTACGCTGACAGATAAAAATAAACCGATGGGGCTCATCTGGCCGCAAGTTTTCTATGATCAATTGAATCATAGGTATATTATGAACCGGTATTAGAGGCTTAGGATCCTTGAATCCGGCCTGAGAAAAACGGCTACCTGCTCCAGCCATGGGAATAACAATATTTAACATCAAAGTTTCCTAAAAATAGTTGACGATTTTTGCGGGGATACCTGCTGCAAAACAATTGTCAGGGATATTTCCAGTAACAACTGCACCAGCACCTAAGATAACATTACTTCCTATATTTACGTTGCCTTGAATAATCACACCAGAACCGATAAAGCACCCCTCCCCGATGTTTATATCTCTACCAGAAACCGGAGTTTCTTCTAGTGTGGGGTTATTTAGAGATGCTCTTCGACCATTATAAAACTCATGAGTACCCGTCAACACCATGCAATTATGTCCAAACAACGTGTCATTTCCTACAATAATATTTCCGCTAATTACATTAAAAATAGTATTCATCGTGGAACAATTCTTCCCAAGAGTTATTCTTGATTTACAACCGTGCACATACGAATATTCAATATTCTGGAAACCTAACCAAAGGCCTAGGCTAACTAAGGGTAATTTCACATAGTAGCCAATTTTTTCACGTAGGGAATTAAATTCATAACGTTTAGGATTTAAAAAATATTTATTATTCAGCATGGATAATACGTCCAGGTTATTAAGACTTTTTACTGCTTTTTTTAGAGTAATATTTTCTCTGTATTACCCTAAACTTCAGGTAACTTGCAATATAACCTCTCCACCAATAATACAACTCCAGCAAACGAATATACAAATCTGGCCTAGCTTCTACTTTATGATTAACCGACTCTGAATATACAAAGTTATTAATATCTACGTTGATTAAAGCACCGGCTAAATATGCTTGTTTAGATAATTGCATATCTTCCAATTCTTCCCAATGCAATCGTTCATCAAACATAAATTCGAGTATTATATGTCTTTTAGCAACCAAAATTCCGCCCTGGATGATGACCTCAGAACTCCACTTAGAATACTCTAGACTCCTGTTTTGCTTTTTGATCTGTGTAATTGGGTAGTTAAACTTCATCCAATCTACTCTAAATCTATTCCCATGCAAATCAATTGTCGGCATGCATAAAACATCAAAATAGTTACCATGTCTTTCAAAAGTGCTGAACCATTTGTCTGGTAAAATAAACCGATCATGAAGAATGCAAAGGTTATTATATTGCGCTTTTTTTACAATTTTATTCTTTTTAGCTGGTGTTGGCGCTCTTATATCGTCTTCAAGAATAAGATCATCTAGAACAACAATATCGATATCTATACACTCATCTGGTACAGAATATGGGCCACAAATAATCACTTCAAAGTTTGGGATTTTTTGCTTTATAATAGAAAGAATTAAATTCGTAACTTTATCGTTTTTGCGGCCGTCCGATATAATCCCAAAAGACCAGTCTGAAATCTTATCGCCTGGCTTCAAGGTCCTCTCACACTTTTGATAACAGAGTTTTAATACTCCACTACCCTCTAATTCAATAGAACTTAGTAGCTTATATCTGCCATTGGTAGCTATGGAAAACTCATACTTGACTTGATCGCGAGAGCAAAAATAGTTCGAATGCGACTTACTATTTACAATAGTAACCTCAAAAACCCCACCGACCATTAAAAGGATATCTAACTCTTTTATAATGAATCGCGCCAACATCTCTCGCTGAAGTAAAAATTCAACAGCAACATTTTCCAATGTTTCCGGGACCACGTCATATTTTTGATATATCTGTTGAAGGTGGTTAACATCACTTAAATCTAATCCTAAGCCGACATCCTTATCTCGATTCCAACTCCACATTGCTTTTTTAAATTGAGTTTTCATATGCTCTATTCTTCAAAATTTAAAATTTTACTACTCAGGATCATATAATCGTGATCTTATTCCGCCGTCGAACGGAATACATGCGCCATGCAAAAAACTCAGCCCGTCACTTACTATTGCAATTGCAAGTTTGGACAAGTCGTCCACCTGTCCGATCTCTCCAACCGGATGACACAGTTTCAATTCTTTTAGCCTATCTGAATTATTATTGAAACCAGCGAGGAGCATTTGGGTTTCAACAGCGGCGGGCTCAATTGCATTAATTCGAACTCTATCACCAAGATCAACAGCCATAGATCTAGTCAACCCACTCAGAGCGGCCTTGCTGGTGGCATAAGCTACAAAGTTAGACTTCGTTAAAGTAGCATGGATACTGCTTATGTTTACTATAGAACCTTTAGTCGCTTCAAGTTCGGGGAGTAATAATTTTGACAAAAAGAAAGGGGCAAGTAAATTGACATCCAAGGTGTTCTGCCAATCTTGCTGAGTCAAACTGTGTACGCCGCCAAGAATTTGAATCCCAGCATTATTTATAAGTACGTGAAGTCCATTATCGCCAATATATCGTCTCACGGTTGATAAAAAATTAGCCGCATATTGTTCATCATCGGCAATAAGAGATACATCAAACTGAATATAGTATGGACAATCCAAGCCATCAGGCTTCACAACTATATCTGTACCAATAACTTGATAACCAGCAGAACTAAAACCTCTAACGAGCGATTGACCAATACCCCCGGCACAGCCGGTTATCAGGCAATAACGTACAAGTTTATTAGTCACGTAAAAACTCCATTATCTTCTCTATCGCAATTTGACTTGTGCGAGCAACGGCATCAGAAGTATTTGATGCATTGTGTGAACCAAATACACATCGTGGGTGCGTGCGTAAATATGAACCCATAGGGAGAGGCTCAATTTCAAACACATCTAGAGCAGCCGAATATACTTTTTCGGATAGTAGAGCAGATTCCAATGCCGCTTCATCTATTATGGGACCTCGACCAACGTTAACTATTCGAACACCAGATTTAGCGTTCTCAAGTAGCTTTTTATTAATCATGTACTTGCTGCTCTCCGTTAATGCGCAAGTAATCACAATAAAGTCTGCTTCATCAATGCGTTTAGGCCATTTTTCGTGCTCCACATCTGATAGCCGGTTGTCAGATGTGGCGTATGGATCATATGCAACAACCTTCATACCGGAAGAAAGCATACGTTTTGCTGTATTCTTGCCCACATCACCATAGCCAACTAAAGCAACTGATTTTCCCGATAATGATATCCCCCGCGGTTTTGGCCAATGACCATCACGAATATTACGGTCTATCTGAAACGTTTCTCGAGCAAGAGCAATAACATACCCCATCGCGATGTCAGCAACTTCCGAACCAAACATATCTGGCGTGTTAATTATTGGGATATCGAGATCTGCGCACGCTGAAAAATCAACATTGTCTACTCCTATTCCCCATTTTACAGCTGCTTTTAGTTTCCCCTGCTTTCCTACTTCAAAAACTTCACGCGTAGCTGGGTCATCACCAATAATCCAGCCATCGTGCTGAGGAACAAGCTTTTTTAGCTCTTCAACTGAAAGTGTTTGCACAACTTTAGGCGCCGTGACCTCAACACCATACTTTTGAAATATAGGAATAAATGAGTCTATCATTCCAAGCATAGGTGGGCATGTCACTAAAATTCTCATTAAATTGATCCTTTATTCTCAATTAAATAACGTGCTGCAATAACCGCAAAATCCCAATCTTCTGGAGTATCGATATCGATAGATTCAAATTGTGGTCCCTCATACATCATAGGATATTTACCAATCCTAGCCCCCCCTTGCTTAAAGCTTTTTTTTGTAAAAAGGTACAGATTTGAGCTTTCCTCGTACCAGGGTTCAAGATCTTGGGTACGGATTAAATTGCTTGGGTCATGATTGACTGCGGTACCATCCTTCCGATAAAACCGCGTTTGAATTTTGTTCACGGTAAAAAGTGAATCAGCATTTCCATTTCTTCTTTCCTCTGAAAATGCTTTTATAGCGTTTCTTATCGTAGTGGCACTCACAAGAGGATTAGTCGTATGAGTCATAAGATATATATCAGAGTCTATATTAGAGACATCATCAGCAAGAATAAGGTTCATAGAAACTAAGTCACCGCAGAGTTCAGATTCACGATCACGAATGACAGTCCGATCGCTTTCAACAAGGCCATGTTCGGCTAGAATTTTTCGTGCATCGGTATTGATAATAACCTGGTCTATTTCAGTTACCTCAAGCAGAGTGTCTAATATCCATTTAAATAATGGCTTGCCACAGAATTCCCTAAAATTTTTACCTTTTACTCGCTCACTGTTGGCCTTCATTGGTAATAGCGCGACAATGCGCGGGGTGTTCATGCTCATTTATATGCCCTTTTTTATTGATAAGGAAAATAATATTTTTCTTTTTCTTTCCTTGATAGCTCACGATGTTCATGATTCCCTTTAAATGCACCAAAATATTGATTCCAGCGATAAAAAATGATTTCGACTGCTTTCCTCTTCCACATTTTTGCGTGCCAAGCACACATCCAATCATTGAAAATACTTGAAGATATATAACGTAGAGTGTCGATCAAACTAACATGAACTTGCGGCATGATTTTTTTCAGCGCTATAGCTTCCCGCTCAAATCTACGTTTTACTTGAGGCCAAGTTTCAGTATGGTAATGAATGACAGTAGATTGAGGAACATAGCACACTCTGCCCCCATCATTTATCAGCCTCTTAGCTAGGTCCATATCTTCAAGACCCGTAATTTTCTCATCAAAACGATGGGCCGCCCATGCACTACGGCGTATCGCCGAATTCGCGTTATTACAGAAAAAATCATGCTCTAGATGATTATTTTCTTTCGGATAGTATTTTGAAAAGATCTGACATTCACTAAATTGACTATCAGGAGCACCTACTTGGCGACCATAGGTATATTGCGCGGCATCATCTAAAATGGGCTGACATAGATGTTGCAACCAGATCTCATCTACTGGAACGCAATGCCCACTAGTAATTACAAGAATATCGCCACTGGCAGCTTCGCAACCCATGTTAAGTGAGCGCCCAAAGGAGAACTCTTCTCTAGTAATATGAAGAATATGGCAGTTATGTAGAGCCGCAATTTCCAAGGTCCCATCAGTTGATCCCGAATCTACCAGTATCACTTCATATTCTAAATCATCAGTTTTTTGTTTTGCTATACCTTGTAATAAACTATCTAGATGAAGAGCTTCATTAAGTGTTCTAATGACAAGGCTCACTCTAACTGGGTCTAAATTTAACTGAAATGGGTTAATTAAAAGAACGAAGTTTGGATTCAAAAGTTTGTGAATAAGGCGTATTTCCTCTGGCTCAACAGAATTAATTGCAAACATGTCCCAATGAACCGCCACAACCTGCTTTGCTTTAATTTCTTCGGCAAATTGAAAGGCTTCTCGTACAGACATATTGCCTACAATTCCACGCCGGCCACGGAAAAAATTATGCTCATTAACCGGCAAAAAGGCAGTGTGAATGGGGCCGTTTTCGACAAGAATATCAATTATTTCCTGCTTTACACAAGTATCTCCAGCTAGATAAATAACTTTCTCGAAATACTTTAATAAATAACCAACACAAGCCAAATTGCCATTTTTATCCCGTGTTATTTCTGGATGTGCAGCTGGAACTGCAAGCACGCTAAGGTTAGCCTCAAGTTCAATCCAATCTTCAGATGCCAGAATAATGCGATTTTCATCGATACCCCATTCTATTAACTGTGCACATACCGATTGAGGACAAATAAAATGAGCCTGAGGTGACGCTTTAGCTAATTTTGGAATAGTATGAGGATCACAGTGATCAATATGTTCATGAGTAATCAATACCTTATCTGCATCTTTAACGCTTTCAGGCAAGAAAGGAATTGGCTGTAGCCTCTCTAAATCAGGTCCATCCAACTCTTGAACTGAATTGGATAAGTAAGGATCAAGATAAACAGTACAGTTGGGGAATTGTAATTTACATCCTGACTGCCCAAGTAGCCGTAAAGGAATACGAGATTTATTATTCATTGGCCTGCTCAAAATTGTTTATGGAAATACTCCATGACTGTTTTTCAGGATTGTTATCCCTTTTGATATAGTTTTTCATGTGATCTTTGAATGTTTCATTATCAATTGTTAAGTATTATTACCTGAAACAAGTTCAGGTAATACTCCTAAAAATTAGCATCATAGCTCTACTGAATAGACGACTGAATTACCGTATTTGTCGTTTGCTGCTACCTTTAAAGTATCAATTTGTTCTAGTAGCAGTGTGGTCCAATCGAACGTAAATACCCACGACTTCCCAAACTCACGCTCATCGAAATTATCGTGATAATAACGACCATCTTTTGTCTTGATCGCTAGATAAGGCTGAGTGCCGAAGACAGAACCATTTTCCTGATTTACAACCAACTTTGTGACATTGTCTTGAGTTTGCACTTGACAAGAAAATTTTAGTTTATTTCGAACGATATTGTCGTCGGAATAACAATATTTTTGCATCGCTTCAATGGCATCGCTATTAAACACATTTACGTCTTCAAATTCCTTAGCAATCCTGAAAATCTTCTCATAAGTATCCTCTATATCGATCGACATATCCCTAAAATCATGATTGGTAAAGGATAGTATTGCTTTACCCTCATCTCTAGCTAATTCGAAGGCTTTGCGGATTTCATGCTCAGTTAAGAGCCGAAGCCGAGTTCCAATGTTTAAGCACTTAGTTGAATATCGGTTCATGTTCCCTGGAGACTGATAATCGCTATATGAAGGATGATACGGCTTCCATGATTTAGGAGCACGACGCCAATCGCCGAAGCGCCCATCAACTACGTCTTTTTGGATAGAATCCTTGTAGTTATATTGTGCTTGATTCGAATAATCAAAAGGAATCCACTCCTCCATAAACATACTAGAATCCCGACGAACGGTATGAAAACCAGCACGATTTACCGTAGGGAACCAATTATTGTCGATAACACGACGGGTAATAATTTCATGGAGAAGATCTGTAGAATTTGAATAACTCGTTGCAGCCATGTGGGCTTCTCTGCCGAAAGCAATGGGATGAAAATGCCAGTGGATTTTGTCAATCCCACCATGCTGGTCAATTTTTTCTTGGTAATGGTTGAATATATTTCCGAATCCGACATCTCGACGTCTTTTATTACTCGAGAATCCAACATGGTCAATACAGTGCCAGTTGTAAACGATCCCGCGCCCATTAGAATCTGAGAATTGCTCTCTATATTGCTTAGTCATGATTCTATCGAGCATCTCATCTACTTTGTCCCAAGTATCGTTATAGCCGAGTAAATGGGAGTTGAAAGCTTTAGCAATATCTTCCTTATTCTCCACATCCAATTCTAAATATTGCAGTTTTCGCAAGTTTTCTTTGGATGGCTTAAGCGTTAAACCAAATAACTGATTAATCCGATCAAAAGTAGCCTGTAATGGCTCATGTAACGGGCCTTCGGTATCAATACAATAAACAATATATAATTCTTTTGAGCCTCTCATGTATTACCCTTATTTTTTTGCGAAGAAATCAATGTTGCCGGAACCCCTGCAACTCATCAATTAGAAGGTACGTCGTTTTTAGCAACCGAACCTGCACAAATGATCACACTATCGTCGACTGCAACATTTGCCAATATACTGACACCAGAGCCGACAAAACACCCTTTTCCGAGCGATATCACAGGAGATTGAATCCAATGAAGTAATTTGGAACGCCACGACAACACTTTATATTCTGAGAGTCTCTTAGGATTTAACAAAAAAACGGGGCTTAAGCAATTCCGGCTTTCTTATCAGTACCACTTAGTAGTTGTTTTGCCTGCTCTCCCACGACCTGCCAAAACATTCGTTTAGGCGTTCCCGGCTTTTTAATAAAATCGAAGATATATTGATCGTAAATTCCTGTATCTATAATCATTTCGCGTTTCCAGTCTATTCCATTATTACAATCAACATTGATAGGATCCTTTCCAAAATGACTGGATATAGCCTCGGTAGCGGCTCGACGAAACGAAGCCTTTAGTTCATCAGTCGTAACAAATATCAGTGGTTTCTTGTACAACACGGCGAAATTTACAGCATAAGAGTAATGTGCAATGACCAGTGAACTATCGTTTACAAGTCGAGCAGTTTCACCCTGCAACAACTCACGACCACCGAAGACTTTAGGCACTGAATCATATTCAGCTCTAGGGTGTGCAGCAATTTTCACCGGCATCCCCAGCTCTTTTTCAAGCTCATCAAAAAACCTTGTCAGGGAAGGAAAGTAGTTGCTTACAGTGACAACTCTTGCGGTTTTTGTGTAGAGCGGATCGGTATTTAATGGTAAATTTTGATCAATAAAAACAGCATACTTTTCATCAAATGATTCACTAGGTGAATTTTCTAAAAAAGTGTCATAGTCGTTAACATGAATATCCACTACCCGAGTGCTTACATCAATTAATGGGTTCGAAAATCTCGATTTGCGTCCTCCGGCAAATACAATATCTGCATGCCTAACGCCACATAGCCGAGGTGGCACGGTGAGTATTATTTTGTCGAATATTTTTTTAAAAGATATCTCCTTTAATTTAGAAAAAAATCTAACTTTATTGTGCTTTAAAACCTTAGCCTCACCCATGCCAGCAGCTTTAACCGAGGCCGAATCCGGGTAACTCACTGAAATACTATATGTTTGCCCGCTTTTAGAGAGCCCTTTAAACAAGAACAAAGAATTGAAGTTATAAGATACCGCAACGAAAACGAAAGCTTTTCCTAGCTTACGGCAACATTCTAAGAATTCATTTTCCGTATTGAAAACCCTCTCTATTTCAAATTTTCCCGATAGATTGGCACCTTTTTCATAGGCATACTTATTGACGACTTTGCCTACATTCCATACTTCTACATCAAATCCGTCAGCTAGCAATATATCGATACCATAACGAACATAGTCACGTTGAGAAAACGGTGAAGATACTATATGTATAAATTTATTCGTTGTCATTCTTATTAATTCATCCACCAATACCAAAAAAAACCCGCCAGCCTAATGGCGTGTTAATGTATAAATCGATTTCTACCGGAAAACACACTGGAATTATATTGCTTTATTAAAAATATATTCCGCAACTTCATTGTTTCCTTTCATGCTTAAATGTGGCCCAAGCTCTCCCTCTAAATACCACTCGGCTACATTTTTATTCCCCACAAATAATGACGTCAGGTCACACACTTCTAGCTTTTCAGATAACTGCGCAATAAACTCGCTATAATCACTAAACCCTGAATTTAGACGTTCCATATCCACGGGTTGCGGTGTAACAACTAGAACTGGCTTCTTATCATGCTCATGACATAACGCTACAAATTCATCAACTAACCTACTAAAGAGCAACTTCGCATTGTCATCGTTGTACATTTCAGCAGTATATTTTGCATTATTTCTTAATACCTGTTTAAAAGCTGTCTTACGATACTTCTCAGACCGTCCAGTAATGAGGCCCATGACCACCTGTTTTAAGATTGGGAAATTTTGCCTACGAGTTGTCCAGAGTCTGTATAAATATGGAAAACAAAGAATATTCTTCGAAAATTTATATTTATAGAAGTAATCTATCCGCTGAATGTACTCTTCATTCTCTTCAATTTTTTCAAAAGATTCTTGGTCTTTAATAAAAAGCTCATAAAATTTCAAGCGATCGTTGTCAATCGCGAATCTAGGCTTAAAAGCGAGTGTGTTACCGTATTCAAAATAGTGCCTCCAGTACGAGTGGATCCGCGCAATTGTTTCAGGAACCACACACATCAAAATAATGTTTGAGTCTAGAGTCTTAATTTCCCTTTTCAATCTCAATAAAGCCTGATCCAGACCATAGCCACCGACGGAATAGTTAGGTACATAAGATTTAACCAATTTTGACAAGGCATAAGGCCAAGTTTCATCATCATTCACCAAACGACCAAAAGAAAATGAATCTCCAAATACTGCTATTTTCGACGGCATATCGCTATAAGCAGGGCTAAAGCGGCGCCCTTTCTCATCAATATGATAAGTCTTTACGCCAAGTTCAGTGATATCTTCTCCGGACGAACCCGCTTTAGGCACCCAGCCCAGCTCAGAATCGAAGCTCTTATTAAAAAAGTGTTCAACAACTTTTTTAGGTAAATGGGGCCTTTTTGACTCAGGAGTTATCAGCCACTGAAAACGCGCAGCCGCTAATTTAACGCTAATAAACACCAACAATTCGGCCAAAACAACCATAGCCAAAATAATGTAAACAATGCTCATAAGTAGATCAGCAACCATAAAAAGCCCACTTAAAAAGTTGGAATTGCCGACAATAGTTTGTCGACAGTTGCGTCAATAGTTGACGATTCATCCCAGTCATCCAAAGTAATGTTCGGCGCCGTAGGATTGGGGAAAGAAATATCAACACCAACAACCTCTTTCAGCTCCCCTCTCCGGGCTTTGCTGTACAACCCCTTAGTATCGCGTCGCTCCAGAATCTCAATGGGAACATCTAAGTAGATTTCGTAATATTGACTTAAATTTTCCCGATTCCACTGTTGCCATTCTGGAAAAATGGACAAAACAGCTGCAACCACATGAATACCTTGTTTATCTAGCATTTGACTCAAATGAGATATGCGGTGGGCATTTATCCTTCGAGCCTCGATCGAATGACCCAAGCTATCGCCCCATACTTCCCGCAATATATCTCCATCAAGAAATACCATATTTTGATGAGATTTCTTATAGTGATCGTGCAATCTTCTACCTAAAGTAGTTTTGCCCGATCCGGACATACCAATTAACCAAATTACCATTCTAATTACTCTTTGAACGTTATTTTGCCATCTTCAAGTACCGAAATACGTTCTGCGAGCTCTCGGTCTCGCATATCATCGATTTCGACCCAATTACGGTTAATTTCAACCGCATTGATTTCCGCACCTTGATCGATCATATAATCTAGTAAATCCGTCAGATACATGTCTTCGAAGCGCCTGCCATTAACTTCAATGCCACCAGACCTAATCATTTCAATGGTAGCAAGTAAGCGACTAACCCCAGAAGCCGAAAGCTTTACTAGGCCTAAATACTGCCCGTCTACATCTGAAATTGATCGAATTTCACGTCCAATTTCTGTGATGTGTCCCTGCGTATTTATTTTTAGACTTTCAGCATCATCTAATGGATCATCAAAGCGAGCCTTCCAGTAGTTTAACCAACCTTTATCTATAGCTACGGAAACTTCACCGTTATCTTGTTTTAAGCGAGCCAAAATATCCGGGCTGTAGCATATGTCTCCATAGGAAATAATAACTTCTTGATCCACCATTTTCTCCCTGGCACACCAGAGTGAGTAAACCATGTTCGTTTCAAAATATCGATCGTTGTGACACTTGTCCACTTCCTTGTACTGAATCATCTCGGCTTTATAACCACTCACTACATCAATTATTGATATTCCGACTTCGTTCGCGTGCTCGATAATCCAGCCTAGAAGGGGCTTCTCTTTAAGCGTAACCAAACACTTGGGACGATCTGATGTAAGTGGCCGTAATCTTGTGCCCTCTCCAGCTGCCAACACTATCATTCTCAATTTTGCGCGCTCCTAATCATTTTTTTAATTAATAAACGATCGAACTCCAGACTGGTATCCGAGCGCTCCGGGTGCCACTGTATACCTGAAATCGGTAAAAACTTGTGCCTAAAACCTTCTACTAAACACCTTTCTTCGTCAGACACCGCTGTGATGTCCAAACAACTAGCTAATTGGCTGACCAGGATACCGTCATCGTGAAAGGAATTAACTTGAATTTGGCTAGCCCTTATGAGGTCTGACCAGTCTTGCTCAACAAAAGATACCTTGTGCTCAGTCGCAACGTGATTGCTAGAGATCTGTTCTGTCCCTGCCAGGCCCCGCGTTACAGTGCCTCCGAAGTAAGTATTTATGAATTGAAACCCTCGGCATACACCTAGTAACGGTGTTTTATTGGCCACAGAATATGCTACCAATGCTTTTTCCGTAAAGTTCCTATTATTTTGTAGATCCTTAGTTGCTATATCCAGTTGAGCCGGGCAGTCTCCCCCGCCAGTAAGGATGATCATATCAAGTGATAAATTAGATAAGAATTCGTCAACCTTAAGAAGAGTATTTGGAATGAAGATCGGGATATATCCCAGTTTTTCCAGAAAGCTAGCCCAATCTTGAGCGAGTCCATCTCTATGCTCAACATAAGCATCAGCCGAAAAAGTCCTCATGCTCAGACCTATTCGCATAGGACTTCAATTTTTTGAGCAGCACAATCCAAGTGGACTCTCTTTGCAGATTTTAACTGTTCGTAGAGCAGCTCTCCGCATCCGATCACCGCAGGCAAGTGAAACTCAGAACACCGTATGGACATATGAGATGCTACACCACCATATTTTGTAACAAGCCCCGCAATCCCATGCGAAAACAACCAGTCGTACCCAGGATCTGCACTTTCAATTAGAACTAAACGACCGCTAAGATCTTTATCTGTATTACCGGCGACTTCAATAATGTCTGCTGTAAGTGACTTACCGCTGACAAAGTTAGGCTTGGCTATTTCCTCTACATAGGCAAATAAATCTTCAGTTGAGGTGACCAGTCCTGGCATGCGAATCGAAGCATGAAGAGCGTGTCTTTTTTGATTTAACTTGGCGTGCTGCTTAAGAGTATCCATTAAAGGTGCAGACATACCATGCACCACCGTGTCGGTAAGGCTGCTAATAGGAAGGTGTGAGAGCTCGTCAACTGTTAAATCTGTTTTCGATGACAATTCTTTTAACAACGTTAATGCATGGCTTAAGTTTTTTGTAAATTCGAATTTTACCGACTCGCGTAGGGGAATACTTCTCTCGATAAAGCCTATTAACTCATCCACCGTTATATCGAGCTGTGACTCTAAAATAAGGCTGGAAATACTTTCCGCCTTTGAGCGAAGCAATGTGCACTTTTCCCTATCATTAATCAATCCCGAGTCCGCTGAATTGCCTACTCCTAAATGATGTCCGAGATATTTTTCAGGGTCTTCTCCATAACTCGGGATAGTGATGTCATAAGTTCCCGGTCTTAAGTGACCATAGGTTTCAATAAATTCAGAAAGTGACATGCTACCACTCACTACACGAGACATGCATTCCGACGTATTTGATGCCACTGTAGACATGGATTCCAAAATTGAATCGAATTCGTTTTGATTGATTGTGCCTCTAGAACGCATTGAGCGCAAAAATGAAGTCGCAATAAATGCATGTCTCGCAACATTTGAAAATGTGACAGTTCCATAATCTATACAACTTTTAATCAGCAGATCGATGGTACGACAAATTGATGTAACAGAATTCGTAGAGTTAACTAACAGAGCATTTCTAGACGACTCTAGCAACACCATATTTTCCTCAACTTCCGAATTTGGGGTTACCCTTTGTTTAACGATGTTCTCTGTTAGCGTTTTGAGGCAATCTTTAAGCGCATCTTGTTTCGCTGGCTCTAGACCATATTGATCGAATAGCGTTTGATATCTGAAAAAATCAAAATCAAGACAGGTAGGAACAATATCAAACTCAATTTTGTCATAAAGCTGAGGGTTCTTTTCTAAATGCAAAGTATAAATATCAACCAACTCTTGAGCCAAACCTGAAGGTACAGAAGCGGGTAAAAACGAGTTGAAACTGGCTCGCATATTTATATAAGGCTTACCAGCAATTAGCGACATAAGTGGAACTTTATCTACATTTCGATATCCAAGTTGTGCACGACTTACAGCCCACGCTTTGTCAGTAATAAGGGTTCGATAAAGCGAACTAGCTAATACTTTCGGAGCTGTACCAATTATTTCTGCAGGATTCCAATCAGACATGTCGGAGAACAACGTTTTATCTCCAACCATTTGTATATGTTTGTTGCACTCACCTGTTATGTATTCTTCTGCTCCCAGTAGTTCTGATAACACTTCTTCTTTCTTGATGTTAAACAACTGATTTTGTGTAGTAATAGGGCGCACTTGGAGAACAAACGTGCGACCAGCTTCATCGATAGCAAACTCAATATCTAATGCGTCAAAATCTAAAATACGCTCTATCTCAATAATTACATCCTTTAAAGGAAGCAGTTTTTCCGGCAGCAAATCAAGCCGATCTTTAAACGCGATAGCGGCAGATAAAATACTGTCTCCGCTGGTCACGGTATCTGAACGCCCAGAACGATCGTCATAGTTGATGAGTACGTAATCTACGCCACTTTTTATGTCTTTGGTAAACAAAACGCCGCTTACGGCAATATTTTGTACCATCGGTTGAATGAATATTTCATCCTTTTCTTCAATAGTGGCATCACCGAAACTAGCAATTACTCTTTGCACAGCATCGGTTATAGATGGCACGCTCGATGAATCAACATTCAATATGCTCTCGAAGTGGCCCGCCTTTGATTCCGTAAAACTGTCTTCGGCAATAGAACTACTTCTTACAATTATAGACTGGTTCGGAAACGAGTCTTGAATCTCGGATATTAGGTTATCTGGTGTTGCTCGCCACTTTGCGACAGTACACCGAACTTGGTCTAGAATATTTGCACTTTTTACTATCCGTTGAAGACGCTCCAGGGTTTTACCTTTAGAGGTCATCACGAAGCGAGAAATGCTGAAATCATCGTCTATCTTAAGCCAATCCCCTGTCAAATTGACTTTATTTACCTCACAGGTGCCTTGAACTTCAGAGTTAAGGAAATTGAGGACACTTTTTTTCTTCACAACCTCTTCTGATGCCTTTTCGACAACCTCTCTAAACATGTTGACACCATGCGCGGTAAACTTAACACAGCCCGAATATTGCGGCTGTCCATCCACATCAATATATCCGGATACAATGTCACCTTCGGAGGCTAATATTGACTCTACGACTTCTGCGTGGAAAATCGCATCAGCGCTGACAACCAAGCACTCTCCAGTAAACACTTCTTTCGCGCACATTAAACTATTTAGCGAACCTGAACTGTCCCAGTCTTGATTATAAAAATACCTGAGCTTGGAATAGCTTTGAATAAGCTTCTCAACATGATATCCACCTACAAAATTAACATCGTCAATTCCGTTGCTTTCGAGAGATGCCAATATCCAATCTAATACCTTAAGACCTTGTTCATCTTCAACCAAACTAATCGGATAACTGTCTGCGCTCTTAAGCCTTCTAATTCCGCGTCCTGCGCCCAAAATAATTGCTTTCACTATATTCTCCTCAACTGGCGTTACGCACGATATTTAGCCTTTAGATATTCTTCCAAATCTTCATGTTCTTTCACGTATTTAGAGTAAACTGAAGCAGCGGTAAACTTTGTAAACGCATCGCCTGGCGCATCCCAGTTCGCGGGGTCGGTAGGGTCCATGGCTGCCTTGTCGGTTCCCTCGCCCGTTAATTCAAAATGCTGCAACGATTTGCTTAAAACGGAATTATTTCTCAATTCATCCATTCCTTTTTTAAGCGCAATAGGATTTAAATCAAGCAAGCTCTTTTCATAACCGGCGAAAGCTAATTGCTCTTTTGCCAAGTGTTCACACAAATTTAATTCCCAGTCACTTATTTCATTTTTCCATCGCTCTGAACGAGAGGAATCGAAACCATACACTTTTTTCTTACTATAGGATGATATATTGGCATCAACGAAGTTCTTATCGAATAAAGCATCCCAACGCTCAGGCTCAATCATTGCGTTCTCAAACGGAATTTCTAAAAATTCACAAAGCTCCTTAATTTTACTCTCTGGATTGCTGTGTATTTCCTCAAACTTCAACACATAATATTGATTTTTAGGTAATATACTCGAATACTTTTTAATATGGTTGACAGAGTCAATCCAGTTAAAAATAGCTTGAAGGTACAGATTATCGGGCATATTTGTCACCCTACCAAAAGATGAGACAATCGCTCGTATATCCCGATAAATATGCACTACCTTCGCGTTTGGATACATCTCTAGATAATCAGGAATACGCCTCCAGCCCAACGTTACATACTCTCCCCAGCTTGGCTTTTCGGTTTTTTCTGCCAAGTAATTCATTATTTCCTGATAACAGACTCGATAACTTACATGGCGCTTCAAAATATTGCCGATGATAAGCTCGGCGTCCAAATCAAAATCTCTTCGACACTTAAGGCGAATTCTTAGGTGATGAATCATTCGCTCAACATTTTCTGGGTTCAACGGCTCGTATTGCTTATAGTAAAACCGAAAGAAGCTTACAAAACCCGCAAACATGAGTACTTCAGAATGTACTGATAGTAAATTTTGCACCAACGAACCACCCGTTCGCATTGTGCCAGTAGCAAATATTTGACTGTTTTTATCAGCCATTATCCAGTTCCTCTATGTTTTATACTGCTCACTTATAATATTTAATACGAGTGATAATAACGTTTCGATGTGTGATTAAAATGCCTGATATTAGATGCGACACCTATTAGCCAAAAAGTTGAACGCCGTATTTTTACGGCTGACCAACTTGACCTTTGCTTTGCATGCCTTACCCGCCTAGAAAGATAATGATTATCGCTATCTGACTTTATTACTACATCGTAAAGATGTGCAGCCATCGATAAGGACATGTTTTCCATTTCGTCTCAGTGATGAGCCAAGTATTCATTAAAGTGAATCTCCCAAAACACTCATTTCAGCCTCTTTAAGGTCATCTGGCCTACCTACATCTAACCATGGCTCATGCATAGGGTAAATTACTGTTCTCTTGCCAGCAGCTTTTAGTCGCTCAAACAACGCTGGCATATCACAATGAACGCCTTTCTTCAAGACATCTAGCGAATCTGGATGAAGTACATAAACACCCGCATTAATTTGGCTCCGAGATACCGGTTTTTCGGCAAAGCCCACATATTCCACACCATTGCTTTCAACGACGCCAAACGGATGTTGCCATTCGTGCGGTCGCACAGCCATCGTCGCGATCGCTTGTTGATGAATATGGAAATCTAACAAATCACCGTAAGGAATATCAGAGATCACATCACCATTAGTTACTAAAAACGGTTCCGTTGGACGATCCGTCATCAATCCTATTGCTCCAGCTGTTCCTAACGGACAGTCTTCAATCAAATATTCAATTTCCACCTGCCACTCGCTTCCGTCACCAAAATAATCCTGGATCATGTGTCCAAGATAATGAATCGACAAGATGAAGTGCCTGAAGCCCTGAGCTTTAGCTCTCTCAATGATGTGTTCCAACATTGGTTTGCCTCCCACTGGTAACATTGGCTTCGGGCAATTTTCAGTGTGGGGTCTTAATCGAATACCTTGACCACCCGCCATAATTATCATTAATTTTTGACGTTGCTCTGGCTCCAATAACTCATTAAGCATATACAATCCGACGACTTGGCGAGAATCATTGAGTATCGGAAGTGCATTTATCTTATTAACTCTCATTAATTCTTTTACTGAATCTCGGCTCATCTGATTTGGAGCCACCATCGCGTCACGGTTCACTATAGAGTCAACACCACTGTTCATATCAAGTCCGCGTAACAGTCCTCTCCTTATGTCCCCATCTGTAATAGTTCCAATTAACACTTCATCTCTTGATACAACCAAAGCTATCTGCAAACTGGAATCGTTCAGCTGCTTGATAATATCCCCCAACGTTGACTCTTCAAAAGCCAGAGCCTGACGCCATAAATTTAAATTATCTTTTTCCATATTTTCTACTCATAAATTAAAAACATTATGTTTTTATTACAATCATTAAGTATCAATTCGGTACGCTTCTACGGGACATAGGTAACAGATATAAATACAACTGATTCGTTTCTTTATACGTTTTTGAAGACAAACTTCAGGTTTATTTAAAAAAACAAATCGCATTAAAGATTACCCCTGCAGGCAGTAGGTTCTTTTGATCGATCTCGTATGCTCAAATATATGAAAGGCAACAAATTATTTCATCACGCAAAACATCACCGTAAGGCTAATAGACAATAACAATTGGATAAAACATAAGGTCTTTTGTTTTCACTTAAAGACACTAGTTTCTCTTGTAAAGCACTGCATAGTGCCTTTTAAGTGACATTTTAAAAGATTGACGAACTCAAAAAATCTTATCTTTATGCGATGAAAAAAGCGTGCCACCATAATCGTTTTTCAGCAACTAATAGTTAATAATCTCGATCACCAGCCCCTATCTTTCTTATATGCTTTTACACAACTAGATGAGGACTGCTAGGAACATTAATCAAGCATTTAGAAAGACTTTGCGCCACTAATAAATCGTCCATCTTTGGACAGTGCTTATAAATCTCAAGTTCATGCATGAGCGTCCATGAAGGCCTCACCATAATTCCCCGACCATTTAGCAGATCGAGTAAAGAATCGCGTTCTTGGGACAGGTCATCATCTAACAGTAAGGCATTCAACCAATAATTACTTTTTGAGAAAGTAGGTTCAGTAAAAACTTTCACACCTTTAACCCTTTGGAATGCCGTTTGATACAAATTTGCTAACTCACGTTTATTTTCAATAGCCCTCGGCAATGTTTCTAAGTGTGCGCAACCGAGTGCAGCATTTATGTTTGGCATTCGATAATTAAATCCAATTTCATCATGCACGAAAAGCCATGGATGTTTCACTTTGGCCGTCGTAGTCAAGTGACGTGCATAATTCCCCAACCGATCATCATTCGTCATGATTGCTCCACCACCGCCTGTGGTGATGATCTTATTTCCGTTAAAACTTAGAGCAGCGACCTTCCCCCAATTTCCAGTATGCTTGCCTTTGTAAAAAGACCCCAACGACTCAGCAGCATCCTCAACTAGCTCTAATTTGTATCTTTCACAAACGATCAAAAGCGAATCTAGATCAGCTGGATGTCCAAATGTATGTACTGGCAACACCGCCTTAATACGACGACCTGTTTTTTTATTAAAACACTCACCTCCCCGCATCTCTGAAATATCCTGGAGATAATGGTCAAGCTTTTCAGGATCCATTCCAAGAGTTGAATAACTACTGTCAACGAAATGTGGTATCGCTCCGTTATAAGTTACTGCATTCGCTGTGGCTACGAAAGTCAACGTCGGTATTAGAACCTCATCCCCTTGTTCAACACCGACGATTTTTAGGCAGATGTGTAATGCTGCGGTCCCATTTACAACAGCAACTACATGCTTTACACCAGTAACTTTTTTTAGATCCGACTCAAAACGGTCAACATACGCACCCACCGAGGATACATAAGTAGAATCCAGACAATCTTTGAGGTACTTCCATTCGTTGCCATTAAATTTGGGTTCATGCAACGCTATAAAATCTTTTACCTTCGGGAGTACACTTTCCAGAGCGGTGATTACATTAGCGATATTTTTATCAGTCATAAATTTAAGTACCGCCTTTAAAATTTAACTGTAGGCATCCAACAGGAGAATGTGGATGTGATTTATGGCCAGCTATTATTTAATAATACTTCAATAAACACTTGTCAGCTCCCTAGATATCATCGCCAGCTATATGATTCTAGTTCCCTAATCCAGCCTAAATTATACTTTTCAACAGGCATCGAAAGAAGACTGCTTTATTATTGTTTCTGCGAGTAAAAAATCTATCTCATGATCTATGTCTACTGAAGCCATCGCATCCATTTCAATTCCATAACTATTACTACTCAGGAGAAACGTTTCCTCTTCATATAGCCTATTGATATTCACTAAAAATATCGCTCCGTTCAACCTGTAATACACCGGTAGTTCTTGACTACGCATATTCTTAAACTTTACGTCTAAAAAATTTGTCATGGAGAAATCACCTGGGAGCGAGTTTGTCCATAACGGGGAGTGCTCACACTTACAAACAGAAATTACTGCGTCCGCCTTCTTAGAAGAAACGATATCAATCGCCTTTCGCACATGATCAGCGCTTCTCAAGGGTGATGTTGGTTGCAAGAGTAGAACAAAATCATATATTTCTCCTCTCCCTTTCAGATATTCTAAAGCATGCTTTACTCCATCGATGGTAGAACTATTATCACTGGCCAAACTTTTTGGCCTAAGCACAGGTACGTCCAATCCCGCTTGCCTGCAGACATCTGCTATATCGTCACAATCGGTGCTAACAAAAATCTTGTCTATGCTTGATACTTTACGAGCCACATCAATTGACCACTCTATGAGAGGCTTGTCTCCCAATACTCTGATGTTTTTACCTGGAAGACGCACACTGCCACCACGTGCAGGAATGATTGCGAGTATTTTCATAGAAAATTTATATCGTAAAATGATTTTTTAATAATATCATCCAACTTAGCTGACTCAAGAATCTCCACAATTGATTCACTTGCACCGCCCTCTCCGTAGGGATTTACTACGCTCTTTAATTTCTGCTGAAATTCATCTAAATAAATCTTTTCAAGTGCCTGAAGAATAGCTGAGCGTTCAGGCGAACAATCAATAACGCTCCTAGCTTTCAATCTTCCCCGCTGACGATCGCCGATATTAATAGTTGCCTTTTTGAAGCTCGGGACTTCTGCCAATCCACTCGAAGAATTTCCGATGACTGCATCAACTTGAGCGATACAGGACAAATACCTTAGCTGCCCCAATGAAGTAAACACAGATGCATTATCATACTCAGAGACAAATTTCTGTATCTGTTGAAACAGCACGCGCCCATCGGTATCAGAATTAGGCATAGTGAAGATGAGATAAGTATCTTTTAGATCATGCAGCGCCGCTAAAAGCTCCGCCATCTGGTACTGACAGCTCTTACTCTCCAAAGTAACAGGATGGAATGTAATCAGTAAATTTCTTTCTTTGAACTGAAGCCCCAAAGATTCTTCTAAAATGTCGCGGTCTAGCAAGTCTAAATTACGAATATTATCTATACCCAGCCCGCCGACCTGAAAAACGCTTCTAGGTTGCTCTCCTAACTGTATGACACGATTTCTATATTCATCGGCTGCAACAAAGTGCAAATGTGACATCTTAGTTATCGAATGACGGATAGCCTCGTCTATTGATCCTTCAGTGGCCTCTCCACCATGAAGGTGGGCAAGCGGCACTCTCGCAATCATCGCCGAGATTGCAGCGGCCATAATTTCATAACGGTCGCCTAAGACCAGAACCAAGTCTGGCTCTAAATCCGCCATCACATCTGCAAACCCTATCAATCCAAGGCCTATTGATTTTGTTATGCCGGCAGGAGTGTCGGAGCTGACTAACATTTCAACGCATCGGTCAACAACAAACCCATCAGATTTTATGTCATTTACAGTAAGCCCAAACTCAGGCGACAGGTGCATCCCCGTGACAACTAACTGTAAATTAAGCAATGGGGATTTCTGAATACCTTCCATGACCCAGCGAAGCAGGCCATATTCTGCACGCGTGCCTGTAACTACGCAAATGGTTTTCATAATTCCAACAGCTCATCTTTCTTAAAATTTCTGGACGAAATCCGTTCGTTTAAATCGTTCCAACGCATCGGAGAGATACCTGTTCCAGGCCGTTTTGCACAAACGTTCTCTTCAGAATACATCTCGCCCTTGGCTATCTCTCTCGATGCAACCAGTGACTTTCGGCTAACTTGCTTATTTTTTGACTCGCTCGCACTTGGCCTTTTCACACCATCACCAAGTGCGCACTCAACATCGCGGATCGCCTTGACCATGTCAGCAAACTCCTCTGGTTCGAGACTTGCCAAATGATCAGGACCAGGAAGGCCGCGATCAAGCGTTAAATGCTTTTCAATAACAGTCGCCCCGAGTGCAACGGCTGCGATTGGTATCGTAATCCCTTGGGTATGATCTGAATACCCAATATCAACTTGTAACGCCTGTTTAATCCCAAGCATAGCCTGAAGATTTACATCTTCCATAGGAGTAGGGTATTCCGTATTACAGTGCAAAACACAAATTTTCTCACGGGGTACGCCTGCGCCTGTTAGAACATTAATCGCTTCCTCAATTTCCCCTAAATTCGACATACCTGTTGATAAAATAATCGGCTTCCCTAAAGACCCTGCATGACGCAAAAGGAATAAATTAGTGATTTCGCCAGAAGGTATTTTTATGAGGCCCAACCCTAATTCGATTAACATGTCGAGACTGTCATTATCGAATCCAGTAGAGAAGAATCCGACACCTCTTTGAGCACAATAAGAAATTAAATCCTCATGCATGTCTTTACTTAACTCCAACTTACTAAGCATGTCGTATTGAGACTCACCAGCATCGGTTGTTTGCTTTTGATATTTCGCCTTATCAGCTGACTCTGTAACTAGCTTGCGAGCATCAAAGGTCTGGAATTTGACAAGATCCGCACCAGCATCGGCTGCCGCGTCTATGAGCTTATACGCAAGCTCCATACTTCCGTTATGGTTGACACCTGCTTCAGCAATTATCAAGGTAGATTTTGACTTCATAATGAACCTCTCACGACAGAACCCGCAGGAACATCTTTAAAAATGACTTGACCTGCACCAATGACAGAATTTTCCCCAATCCTGACCCCTTCACGCAAAATCGCGCCGCTTCCAATGAAAGATCCTCTATCAACCGTCACGCTTCCATTAATACGAGCACCTGTTGAGATATGGCAGTGTTCCGCAACGACTGCGTCGTGCTCAACGAGAGCCTGTGAATTGATAATGCAGTTTTCACCAACTTTGGCTCCGGGGCCGATGACGCCGCCCGGCATTACAATAGTACCAGCACCCAAACTTGCAAAAGATGAAACGTAAGCTCTTGATGAAACGAATGTTGGGAATGAGTAACCTAAATCCCTTAAATTACTGAAAATATTTTGGCGTACATTCGCCGTTTTGATTTGACCTATCCCTATAAATGCAAACGCGCAATCTGATCGAAATAAAGCAAAATCATCATCGGTTCCAATAACTGGGTAACCCAACACCATTTGGCCCACCTGATCGCCGCAACCAATTAAACCCTGGATTGTAAATCTGCTACTGGCATGGATTACATCAATACAAGATTTTGTATGGCCACCCGCACCAACAATCAGCAAGTTTGTTTTTTTTATTTTAGTATTTATTTGAGTTTTCTCCAATTCTCTGCGAAGTAAGCTATACAAGTTAACGCCACTAAATTTTCATCATTACTACTTATATCCAGCGAAATTTACGCCAGAGCCTATCGCAAATTTAGGTTGGCATAAGCTGAAATTTCAAAACAACTTCCTGTACATCTCTTTTTCATTACAACAATGTAGCACCTTCAGAACACCAAACTATAAGATAAATAACTTAAACTGGGTTAACGTTGTCAATCATTTCTTGATAACTGCAAACACGACCAACATGGCCATCACGTAACTGTACGATCTTAGAACAATTCTTCAAGGTAGTTATGCGATGGGCAATGATGAGAACTGTTAGATCCTCACTGAGAGATTCAATAGAGCTCATAACTGCCTGCTCAGTTTCGGCGTCAAGAGCACTTGTAGCCTCGTCAAAGATTATAACGTCTGCTTGCTTATAAAGTGCTCGAGCAATTCCTATACGCTGCCGTTGTCCACCTGACAACCTGACGCCACGTTCCCCAACCACAGTATTATACCCTTCACTCCAACTATCGATCATATCCTCAATTTGCGCTTTACGAGCTGCCAGTCTAACTCTCTCTAGATCAACGTGACTCTTATGCACACCAAAGGCAATGTTTTCAGCGATACTGCTGTCGGCTAAAAATATATCTTGAGGAACATGAGCGATATGCATCTGCCAGGCACGACGATTTTTGAGCGTGATAGGTTCTCCATCTACATCAATGTTACCGCTTGTTGGTAACAACAATCCCATGATGATATCTAATAGCGTGCTCTTTCCGCAGCCAGTTTCGCCAATAAACCCGATACGGCTACCTTTTTTAATTTCTAGAGTGCATGACTTTAAAACCCAAGGCATCTGCAATCCATATCGAAATGATACCTGGTTTAACGTAATTTTCTTTGTAAAAGCAAGCGGCTTACTAATTTTTTGAGTGACAAAGTCGGGTAGGTCTTGATCTAACAATCCTAGGGTATCCTCCAATGAAATCTGCCCTCCCCGCATGAGAGTCCAACCGGCGTACGCTTGCTGCAAAATCGGCAACAACCGCTGCGCACCCAAAGCTAGAGCACCTAACACAGGAATAGCCTTAGCCAATCCATCCGATTGTTGACCCAAAGTAAATGCAAGTGCGGCAATCATTAACATACCCAAGGCTTCCATTATAAACCTGGGACTTTGGCCTATAAATGTGTTGTTGCCCTGAGCTCGCCGCAGCGCATGATCAGCTTTCCGGTATATCTCACAATAAACATCCTGACTATTATCTATTAGAACATCTCGAATTCCTCCAAGCCCCTCCTGCAAAGATTTAACTACCTGGGTAGATTCTTGTGCTACACGTCGACTATCTTTGAGGAGCTGACGGCGAGAGACATAAATTATTGATAGGTAGATAGAACCAAAGCTGGCAAAGGATATCAAAGCAATAAAAGGATCAACAGCGATCAAAGCAACCATAATCAAAGTCATTAAAATCGAGGAACTAATGATTGTGAGTGAAGGCATAATGACAGTGGAAATCGCGCCATTGGCTTTGGTCACAATACCGCTTATTACTTCACTACTATTTCGTCCAACATGAACTTCATATGGCTGGTAAAGTGTGCGCTTGTAAATACTGAGGCTTAGATCTGCACCAGTAGCATAAGACAACCGAGTGATCGCCCAAAGCAAAAACAAACGCATCCCGCCAGCGAATATCGCAGCGCAACCAAACAAGAAAGTTAATGGTAATAGCAGATCTTCAGCCCGACTAATTCCAAAAACCTTGATAAAAGGTTGAGCGGCAGCGTGATTGAAGACAACATCTGGGGCTGTCAGAATACCTAGAAATGGTACGATAGCACCGATGCTTATTATCTCTGCGAATGCAGCAAAAACTATCAGCACTAGTATCAATCCGAATTGAATACGTCGCCGCGAGTTGATATGGCTCCAGAGATGGCATAGCAGTTTAATAATGTTTTTAGGAGGATTCATTTATTTAATATCAATTAGTGTTGCTGCTTGATTAGGTAACATTTTGCTGATGGGTCATGAGTATTGAACTTAAAATAACCCTTCACAATCTAGAACAGCTACCTCGCTGTAAAGCCGTGTTATATTTTCGTCAAAGAAGTGGCAAGTTTTTGTACTCTGGACTGTTCTAACCTTAATTCGTTTACAACATTTAACCCTGCCTTTCGATCACCTCTTAACTGTAACCATTAGAATTTTTTGACTGCCATCTCCATGTGTCCTTACACATTCTCGCGAGGTCAAGCTCTGCTTTCCACCCTAGCTCCTGCTCCGCTTTTTTTGGGTCTGCAAAACATTCAGCTACATCACCTAGACGGCGTCCGACAATTTGATATTTTATTTTTTGCTTACTCTCTTTTTCAAATTCATTCACCATTTCTAGCACAGAGATACCGATACCCGTCCCAAGATTATGTGTAATGACACCAGGTTCAGTTTCTAATTTTAGTAACGCTTTTATGTGCCCTTTAACCAAATCAATCACATGGATATAATCTCTTATTCCTGTACCATCTTTAGTAGCGTAATCATCTCCATAAATAGGCAGATGTTTTAGCTTACCTACGGCTACCTGTGAAATGTAAGGCATAAGATTGTTAGGCATATCATTAGGATCTTCTCCTATCTCTCCACTTTCATGAGCCCCAACCGGATTGAAGTATCGTAGAATAGAAATATTCCAACTTGAGTCGGCCAAATAAATATCTTTAAGTATTTCTTCTATATAAAGTTTAGATCGCCCATAAGGGTTTGTTGCTGATGTTGGGAAATCTTCTTTTATTGGTAAAGTTTCAGGCTGCCCATAGACTGTTGCTGATGAGCTAAAGACAATATTTTTTACATTATTATGTTGCATTATTTGCAACAAATTCAAAGTACCAGCAATATTGTTTTGATAATAAGTTATTGGTTTTATGACTGACTCCCCAACAGCTTTTAATCCAGCAAAATGAATTACTGCGTCAATTTTGTTTTGATTAAATACCCGTTCAACTCCTGACTTACTTTGGACATCTTCTTCTATAAAGGTAATTTTCTTACCTGATAGTTTTTCAACTCGCCTAATTGATTCGAGTGAGCTATTACATAGATTATCAACAACAATAACATCGTAACCATTTTCTAGTAACTCTAAGCAGGCGTGTGACCCAATATAACCCGCACCGCCTGTCACTAAAATTTGCTTCAATTGCATCTCCTATTTTAACCACTCTATCCAAATTCAAGATATACTAATTCTTTCCAAATAAATCACGAGTATAGACTTTATATGCTACATCTTGAATATCGTCCATTAAACGATTGGCCACAACAACATCACTCATCTGCTTAAAAGCCTGCAGATCATTAACGACTTTCGAGAGAAAGAACTCGCTTTCTTCCAATACTGGTTCGTAGATAACGACTTCAATGCCTTTAGCTTTGATTCGTTTTATAATACCTTGAACGGCACTCGAACGAAAATTATCTGAGCCTTGCTTCATAATCAGGCGATAAAAACCAACAACTCTTGGGTTTCTCTTTAGAATTTCATTTGCAATAAAATCTTTGCGTGTCGTATTGGATGAAACAATAGCTTCTATTAATGTCTGGGGCACCTCCCCATAATTCGCCAAAAGCTGTTTAGTATCTTTGGGAAGACAATAGCCGCCATAACCAAAGGAGGGATTATTATACCCATCACCTATTCGCTCATCCAGACACACGCCATCAACAATACTTTTGGTATCTAGTTCGCGGGCTAGGGCATAAGAATCCAACTCATTAAAAAATGAGACTCTCATAGCGAGATAGGTGTTAGCAAACAATTTTACCGCTTCGGCCTCGCTAGATCTTATAAAAAGCGTCTCAGTATCTATTTTTTTAGCACCCTGTTTCAGAAGACTTGCAAACTCTTCGCCCGCCTTACACTGGCTGCCCATAATGATTCGTGATGGATAGAGGTTATCTTTAAGGGCTTGACCCTCTCTTAAAAACTCGGGAGAAAAAACAACTCGATCACTTCCGAATTTTTCTTGAAGCAATTTGGTATGACCCACTGGAATGGTTGATTTAATGACTACCAAACCATCAAGATTTAACTTAAGGGCATCCTCAACCACCGCATCTACTGAACTAGTATCAAAACGATTTGTGTCTGAATCATAGTTGGTGGGTGTTGCCACAATAATAAAGCTAGCATCTTTATAGGCGTCTTGCTTGTCCAATGTGGCAGCCAAGGACAGAGACTTTTCGGCTAAGAATGATTCGATTTCTGTATCGGTAACCGTGGATTGCTTATTGTTAATCCTGCCGACTCTTTCAGCATCAATATCCAGCACAGTCACATCGTTGTGCTGCGCCAAGAGAACCGAGAGTGACATTCCCACATACCCCGATCCAACCACTGTTATTTTTATTCTTTCAGCCAAGAGAATTAAGCTCTTATATTATGAATATTAATGTTAATTTATTTTTCTTTTATAGACTCCAGAAACTCCGGAAAAACATGCTTTTTAATCCTAATATGCCAAAAGGACTACTTATCGTATTTATTCTGAGATAAATAACGATAATAGTCTTTATCGAATTCTACCAGCCACTCTTTTCAATCAGCGACTTTATAGACTGCCGGGCGTCAGGGTCTCGCATACCCACCGCTAAGTTTGCACTTAGGTAACCCTGCTTGTTGCCACAGTCAAAGATATCTGCGTCAGTCTCAAAGGTATTTAGCCCATCAAGCTTAAGTAGCTCATCCAGCGCATCGGTCAGTTGTATCTCACCACCCACACCGGCAACGGTCGTCTCAAGCAAACCCAATACCTTGTAGGGAAGAATATACCGACCCAGCACTGCTAAATTGGAGGGCGCATCCTTTGGGGAGGGTTTTTCAACCAAGCCCTTTAGAGCTACACTTTTAAAGGGCTCACTCGCCTCACCACCCAAATCACCAACACCGTAATTTTCAATCGCCACTGAATCAACACGCTCCACCATGACCTGACCAATCCCGGTCTCATTCCATGCATCAGTCATTGCGGTAAAGCTGTGATTTTTATCTCGCGATTCTTGATCAAGCACCAAAACATCGGGCAGCAGAACGGCAAAGGGCTCGTTATTTAATAGATGCTTAGCGCAGAGCACCGCATGCCCAAGCCCCAGCGCATCACTCTGGCGAACAGAGGTCACCGTGACACCCGCGGGTATAATATTTTTGACCGTGCCGAGGATCGTTTCCTTGCCCTTCTTCTCTAAGCGGTGCTCAAGCTCATAGTGCGCATCAAAGTGGTTCTCGATGGCCTCCTTACCGCTTCGAGTGACCAAAATAATTTCCGTTATGCCCCCAGCAATCGCCTCCTGAACAACGTGCTCAATAATAGGTCGATCATAGACTGGTAGTAATTCTTTGGGAATCGCCTTGGTCGCTGGCAGCATACGGGTACCAAGTCCGGCAACAGGGATAACGGCTTTTTTGATCTTAATGGTCATGTTCTGCAACCTACGTTAATGAAAGCGACATTGGGCCTAATCATTATCAACCAACCAACACTAGATGCCAAATTGGGTCTTTATATTATCAAACTGCTGCGCCTCAAGACGGGGCCCAAACTGCGCCACGACTCTAGCAGCACAGTCATTGGCAAGATCTGCTGCCCAGGCATAATCTCTGCCAGCAGTGATCGCGTATAAAAAAGCACCCGCGAACATATCACCGGCTCCGTTGGTATCAACGGCTGTGGCCTCAACGCCATCAGACTGGTGCATTGATCGGCCATCAAAGGTGATGGCACCATTAGCGCCATCGGTAATGGCAAAGGTTTTGGTGTACTGCTTGAGGCTCTCTGCCGCCGCTTCAAGCGACCCCGTGCCAGTAAAGGCCATTGCCTCGTCTTTATTGCAAAAAATAAGATCAACACCGCCGGCTATCACCTCGCGCAACGCATCACCAAACACAGCCACCACAAAGGGGTCTGACAAACTGATCGCTACTTTTACGTTATTCACCTTAGCAGCCTCTACAGCCACTTTGGTCGCCAATGTTCGAGCCTCGTCAGTGACCAGATAGCCCTCAACGTAAAACCACCCTGAATCAATCAGAGCTGCCTGATCAATTTCTCGTTCTGACAAGGCCTCACTGGCACCCAAAAAAGTGTTCATGGTGCGCTCTGCATCCTCGGTCACCATCACCAGGCACTTGCCGGTAATGCCTGATTCTTGACCTGCACCGTGAAAGTCAACACCCGCGTCTTGCAGATCATTAATATAAAGCTGGCCGTCACTGTCATCAGCCACCTTACCACTGAAGAAGGTTTTAGCGCCGAGGCTGCTGGCGGCCACCACTGAGTTGCACACCGAACCGCCGCACTTGCGCAGCATGTGGGTGTTTTCAGAAGCAAGAGCCTCAAGCAGTTCAGACTGTCGCGGCTCATCAACCAGCGTCATGACACCCTTGTCGATCTGGGCATTGGCCAGAAACGCATCAGACACCTCAACCTCGGTATCCACCAGCGCCGCGCCAATGCCATAAATATTGTATGTTGCCATTTAAAGACTCACTCATTATTTAAGATCTTGCTGTTGTCGCACTTCTTCTTGTAACTCGGCAATTTCTTCTTGAAGCTGCGTATGTTCACGCTGCTTTCTCACCAAAAATCGCGCAGTAATTGCAGCCTTCTCGACAATACCCTTAGGGGTCAATAAATACGCGTAACCCCACTTATCGTTTGAGCGCTGGAAATTATCTAATTTAACCCATCCCACATCAATGAGAGACTTCACCAAGTAATGGGTTTTACCCAAGCTCACGCCTAACTCCTCAGCCAGCTGGCGCTGAGTTAGATCGGGTTGCTGCTCAAGTATTTTGAGCGCGCGATATTCGAGCTCTTGATTGGTCATAACAGAGGGTAGAACGAGTAGTTTATTAGTTCCGGCAGGCTACCGCCGGACACTGTACGGACAGATCCTTAAGAAAAACACAAAAACGAGCAAACCAAAAGACTTCAAGTCTGTTCATTTGGTGAACAAGATAACATAAATGAATAAAATTACAAGTTTAAGCTAGAGTTCTGTGAACCAGTTCCACTGTTATTAGCGCTTATTTACGTTTTCCTATACTCATGATAATCAAGCCGTAAAGAGCACTTTGAAGCGCGAACACCCAAAGCCAAAGATTACTGATGAGGGGAATGTAATCGGCAAGATAAATAAACAAAACTAAACCGGAACTGCCCAGTGCGATAGACAAGCCTGTTGCCGAGTTCGCCATATTTTTTGATCTAAAAATACCCTTAAAGAAGGTATTAATACGGTTATGTAGATGATCATTATCCGGTGCAGTTAACGAAGCACCGCTGCGCCAGCGCCGCAAAAGGCTAACACTAAAGTCAAAACAGGGGTAAAAATACAATGCAGATAAGAATGGCAGCGAAACGATACCCATATTGTAAGCCACTAGTCCGCTCAACAACATCGCCGAGCCAATGCCATAAGAACCCGCATCGCCCAAAAATAGACGCCCTGAAATAACATTAAAGATCAAGAATAGACTCGCCCCGAACAAGCCGGACTGAAGGGCGATACCACTAATTTCATTCGAAAAAATAAAGCAGGTAATAACAAAAATACCTGACACAAGCCCATTAGCCCCATCAACCGTATTAACGGCATTAA
>Ga0209482_1000145_pt1 | contig 59846 bp, 62 predicted proteins | sample CoawatmetaG10DNA_FD_187512 | JGI IMG/M metagenome (GOLD analysis project Ga0209482, IMG submission 187512) | Marine microbial communities from the West Antarctic Peninsula - Coastal water metaG104-DNA (SPAdes) (version 2) | ecosystem: Environmental > Aquatic > Marine > Coastal ...
TTTTAGAACAAGCGGCCAAAGGCCAAAGTGATGATTTTAAACTGGGGGAGTTCACTTACCAAATCCCAATTAATAACGCTGAAAAACTTATTTGTATTGGCGTCAATTACCCATCCCGTAACGAAGAATACAAAGACGGCCAAGAAGCACCGCCCTTTCCGTCCATGTTCATTCGTTTTGCTCGCTCATTTACTGGCCACAACACGCCGCTAGTGCGCCCCAATGCATCTAGTCAGTTAGATTACGAAGGTGAAGTTGTCATTATCATTGGTAAAGGCGGGCGCCACATCCCTAAGGCCACGGCATTAGACCATATCGCTGGCATAAGCCTATGTAACGAAGGCACCTTAAGAGACTGGGTACGTCACGCTAAGTTTAATGTGACCCAAGGTAAAAACTTTGATTCCAGTGGCGCTATTGGCCCATGGATGGTGGCTTACAAAGATGAAAGCCAAATTGCAGATATTCGCCTAACCACTAAGGTGAACGGTGAATTACGCCAAGAAGACCGTACTGGCCGCATGATGTTTAATTTTCGTTACATCATTAACTACATTTCTACCTTTACCACCTTGGCACCCGGAGACATTATTGTGACTGGCACACCCACAGGTTCTGGCGCACGCCTAGATCCACCGGTGTATCTAGAGCCTGGCGATATCATAGAAGTGGAAGCCGAAGGCATTGGTTGCCTAAGCAATAGCGTTGTGGACGAGGTTTAAATTATGCCCCTTAGCCCACAACAGATTTTAAAAACTGCCCAGCGCTTAGACGCTGCAGAACAATCCCGCCAACAAACCGGGTTAATCTCTTTGGCCTACCCTAACATGACCATGGATGACGCCTATGCCATTCAAGCTGGCTGGGTTGCACACAAGCTAAACCGCGGCCGACGTATTATAGGCCATAAAATTGGCCTTACCTCTAAAGCCATGCAAGCCGCGTTAAACATCGCTATCCCAGATTCTGGCATCTTGTTTGATGACATGTTATTTGAAAGTGGTGGCACTATCCCTCAGCAGCGGTTTATACAGCCTAGAGTAGAAGCAGAAATCGCTTTTGTGATGAAGCATGACCTTTGCGGTGAGAAAATTAGCGTAGAACAAGTGATAGAGGCCACAGATTACCTTGTGCCATCGTTAGAAATTTTAGACACACGCATTCACAGAACATGCCCTGAAACTGGCGTAGCCCGTAATGTATTTGACACTATTTCTGACAATGCAGCCAATGCAGGATTAGTGTTAGGCACCCAGCATACAGACCCAAGCCAAATAGACATGCGTTGGATTGGTGCTATTGTAAGTGCCAACGGCGAAGTGGAAGAAACAGGATTAGGCGCCGGCGTACTGAACCAACCTGCCTTAGGCATTGCCTGGTTAGCCGAGCGCTTAAATCAATATGGTGATAGCATAAAGGCGGGGGAAATTGTTCTATCTGGCTCCTTTATTAGGCCCGTGGAAACCCAAAAAGGCACGTTAATTGAAGCCGACTTTGGCGACTTCGGCCAAGTAAGCTGCTGCTTTTAATGTATCATCTAGTTAACTGGCTTAAAAAGGAATACCTATGCCTGCACCCATTAATGAGTTTAAGCAAAAGCTTCTTTTAGGCCAGCAACAAATTGGCTTTTGGCTGGCAATGGGCAGCCCTAACGCTGCACAAATTGCGGGTGGCGCAGGGTTTGATTGGCTCGTCTTAGACGCCGAACACGGCCCCAACGACATCACCTCACTGGTAAGCCAAATGCACGCCTTGCAGGGGTCTGCCTCTAATATTATTATTCGCCCACCAGTAGGCGAAACTTGGATGATCAAACAACTATTAGACATAGGCTGCCAGACCATATTGGTACCCATGGTAGAAACGGCTGAGCAAGCAACACAGCTGGTACAGGCCATGAACTACCCCCCAAAAGGCATTCGAGGCGTAGGCGCTGCTTTAGCACGCGCTTCTCACCATAACCGCATTGCAGATTACCTACAAACAGCCAATGACCAAGTGTGCCTGATAGTGCAAATTGAAGCCCAAAGAGGGTTAGACAACCTTAAAGACATACTGAGCGTGGATGGCATTGATGGCGTGTTTATTGGCCCAGCAGATCTGGCCGCCGACATGGGTTATTTGGGCCAGCCCACAGCCGAACCGGTACAAACGGCTATCTGCGGTGCCATTAAGCAAATAGTCGCTGCAGGTAAAGCGGCAGGCATCCTCATGGCTGTGCCCGAACTTGTACAGCACTACCTTACCTTGGGTGCCACCTTTGTGGCTGTAGGCACCGACGTTACCAGTTTTGTTAAAGCCACCGACACCCTAGCTGCACAGTACATAGGCGCAAGTGGGGTAGACGTAAATGAAAGTAAAGATGAAGCTGAAAAGAAAAATAACCCCGTTTTTCGATCGGCAGGAGATGTTTACTAGCGTATAATATTTCCAAATTTTTAACCTATGGACGCTTTACCAATGACTGACTTCACCGATTACAAGGTTGCCGATATCTCTTTAGCCCCATTTGGCCGTATGGAAATTGACATCGCAGAAACTGAAATGCCTGCCCTAATGGCATTGCGCACTAAATACGCTGCACAAAAGCCACTGGCCAATGCTAAGGTGATGGGCTGTATCCACATGACCATTCAAACCGCTGTGCTGATTGAAACATTGGTGGATTTAGGTGCACAAGTGCGCTGGTCTTCTTGCAACATCTTCTCTACCCAAGACCACGCGGCTGCAGCTATCGCTGCTGCAGGAATCCCTGTATTTGCCTGGAAAGGCGAAACAGAAGAAGAGGCAGAATGGTGCATTGAGCAAACCATCGTGCAAGATGGCAAAGACTGGGGCGCTAACATGATCCTAGACGACGGTGGTGATTTAACCACCATGCTGCACAACCAATTTCCAGAAATTTTGGCCAATTGCCACGGTATTTCTGAAGAAACCACCACTGGCGTTCACCGCTTACAAGAAATGTTAGAAGCGGGCACTTTAAAAGTACCTGCCATTAACGTTAACGACGCAGTCACTAAAAGTAAGAACGACAACAAGTATGGCTGTCGTCACTCGTTAAACGATTCTATCAAGCGTGCTACAGACCATCTGCTAGCAGGTAAAAAAGCCCTTGTAGTGGGTTATGGCGACGTAGGCAAAGGTTCAGCAGCATCTCTTCGTCAAGAAGGCATGATTGTTAAAATTACCGAAATTGATCCCATTTGTGCCATGCAGGCCTGTATGGATGGCTTTGAGGTGGTGTCACCCTACCTAGACGGCGTTAACACGGGTGATATGAGCTGTATCAATACCACTTTAATGGGCACCACAGACATTATTGTTACCACCACCGGCAACACCAATGTGTGTGATGCCAACATGCTTAAGACCATTAAAAACGGTGCAGTGGTGTGTAATATTGGTCACTTTGACAACGAGATCGACACCGCCTTTATGCGTGAGAACTGGAAATTTGAAGAAGTGAAGCCTCAAGTACACAAAGTGTACCGTGCCGCTGATCACAATAAAGCTGATTTTGTTCTGCTTTTAGCTGAAGGCCGCTTAGTTAACCTAGGCAATGCCACAGGTCACCCATCACGCATTATGGACGGCTCTTTCGCCAACCAGGTGTTAGCGCAAATGCACCTTTGGGACGCCAAGTTTGCAGACCTAAGCGAAGCCGACAAGAAAGCTAACTTATGGCTAAGAATATTACCTAAGAAGCTAGATGAAGAAGTAGCAGCAGACATGGTGGCAGGTTTTGGTGGGGTAATGACCAAGCTCACCACTACTCAAGCGGGCTACATTAATGTGCCATTTGATGGCCCGTTTAAGCCAGAAAGCTATAAGTACTAAACCCATGGGGCGGCCCTGCCGCCTCGTTTCTTGCTAACGCTTAAATCCCCACACCTCGTTATTGTATTTTCTAGAGCGGTTACCCCTCCAACCTTTGCAAGCTCAAAGAGGCTGTCAACTGTCTTATTTTTGCAAACCCCTAAATCCATACTACACTTTAAATAACTCATCAGGCTTCACACCTAGTGAGTTATACCACTGCAAACGGATTGCACTTTAAAGACAAGGAAGTCAAGACAACGTCTTCTTTTAGGCATTAGCCTAGTCTTCTTCATCTTTTAATGACAACACCGTTTTGTATTATTCCGCATGGATGCGGTCACAAACTACGGGGCATGGACGTCCCGTCTAAAAAGCAGTGTTTGCCAATATGGATGTAGGCGCAAAGTGCGGGGCAAGGACGCCCCGCCACCTACTTCAAGGAACCCAAACCTTGGCGCCTGGCGCCACCTCTGTTAACAGTTTAGCCAAAGCCGCCTTAGCGCCCTCATCACCATGAATAATACGCACTTCCTTTGGCTTTCCATGCATACGCGTCACAAAATTGACTAAATCCCGCTGACCTGCATGGGCAGAATATCCCGATAACGCATGAATACCGGCCTTAATGTCATAACGTTGCCCATCAAACTCTACATAGCCATCTGGTTTATTGCCATAACGTAAAATGTCTCTACCAGAGGTACCTGCTGCCTGATAGCCCACAAACAATACGTCATTACGCGCATCACCAAGTAAAGCCTTAAGGTAATTCACCACTCGCCCTCCTGCACACATACCACTGGCAGCAAGCACTACTGTAGGCTACTCGTTACCCCTACCAGCCCTGCTGATTGTATTGACATAGGCCAAGTGCGATTCATGGTCATCCACCGTAATCAGCTCTTCAAACGAAAGCGGATGCCTACCACTGTGTAAGCGTTTATGGGCCTCAGCATCCCAAAAGGGTTTAAGTTGCCTATAAGCCTCATTAAACTTAGCGGCTAAAGGTGAATCCACTACCACACGTAAAGTCTTCAAACCTGCAAATTGTCGTGAGCGAAGCACGGCTTCCAGCTCATACAACAATTCTTGAGTGCGTCCCAAACTAAAAGCGGGAATCAACACAGTGCCACCATTTGCAAAACACTTGTGTAGCACCTGCTTCAACTGAGCCACTCGCTGCGCCCTACCTTCATGGTTACGATTACCATAGGTACTTTCAATCACTAACACGTCACAGCTGTATGGCGGTTTAGGCGAAGGTAACAAAGGCGTATTGGGCGCACCCAAATTACCAGAAAACACCACCCTCCCCAAGCTCAAGGTTTTACACTCTACATAGGCAGAACCCAAAATATGCCCAGCTCGCTGCAAACGGATCGACAAGCCTTCATCTACTTCATGCCACTGTTTATAGTCCAGCGGCACCAGTTGATCCCGTAAACGATCTAACACCGCATTGATCATTCGATGATTGCGCGTTACACCTACCTTAACGGCATCTTCAATCACTAAGGGCAACAACACTGCAGAAGGTTTAGAACAATAGATAGGCCCAGTAAAACCTGCAGCCAAAAGATAAGGAATACGCCCCACATGATCAATATGCACATGAGTCACTATCAACGCCTTAACAGCATCAATAGGAAAGTCGATGGTCAATTTATTAGCATTAGCCCCAGAACCAGAGGTTTCTGCACCCTGAAACAATCCACAATCAATCAGCACACTGGCATTAGGTTTATACACCAGCTCATGACATGAGCCAGTTACTCCATTAACAGCACCGTGATGAATAATTGTCATCGGTTATATCCCATAAAACCGTCGTATTACCTTACCCATTCCATCCAATGTCCGTTCAAGAGCAATGTCGTCAACGCCCTCAATAGCCAACAACTTCATTTTAAACGCATTAAGCCGCAATTGCCTATGGATAACTGCCTGTTCTTCAGATAGCTCACCAGCGCTAACCATGGCATTAATAGCGTCTAACTCCTCAGCTAAACGCAAAGTAGCCGCAGATGCCTTATGATTACTAGATAAGTCGCCAGGAAATGCCTGTACTAGAAACTCGGCCAATAACAACGAACCTAAATCATCCTTAATTTTATTCATTCAAACCTCACATACAGCTTTACCGCCCATACCTCTTAGCCAATTCAAGCTTCAAAATAGCACTAAAACTCGCATCAAAAGATGTCCATAATTCATTCACCTGAGCTGGCGAAAAACAACCTAACTGGTGTAATTGTGCCAAATTTGCATAGCTCGAAGACAACAACTCCAGCTGAGATACCGTTAAGTTATTATCAGCCATGGCCCTAGCCCTCACTAACAGGCTACTCATAGAAACTTTGGAATTTTGATAGAAGGATAAATGATGGGAATAGCCACAACCAGGCTCATCAGTAGCGGTGGCGGACTCAGCAAAAAACTCAGCCGTTTGTTTGTGGAGTTTAGTAATGGCTTTGTCGGCACTGCTATCATAAGGACTGATCGCGACCAAAGAGCAGCTGCTTAACAGCAATATATTAGCCATAAACACTATAAAAAAATGGTATCTAAAAATAATCACTAAAGCGTCCAGTAAAGAATCTTATTGTTAAAGCTTATACCATGTAAAGGAATTTGCTCGTATCAAGCAGATAAGATTTAAACTTTGCTGCAATTAATTATAGGTTCCTGGTGAAAACTTACTTCACTCTAAAAATCTAGCCAAATACGAAATAGATGGGCTAAGGGCATTAGCCGTAATACCCGTCATCCTCTTTCATGCAGGCTTCTCATTTTTTGGTGGAATTACATATCGCCTTATTAGATAAGAGAAATACCGCAGAATACGATAATTTTTAGAGAAAATTGGTCGCGTTATTCATCGGGAAAGGCCATAATAGTTGGTGCAGAAATAGCCAACTACCTAAGTTACTTTACACTGGCACTAACCGTTTAAGTAGAGCAGTTTCTGATCTGCTAGAGCCAGGCATTAAAGATATTATACGCGCTAATTAGTTAGCAGTTGGCCGCGAATGGCCCTCATAAGACAACTGCCCTGCGATCAAAGCCATTAACACCGTGAAGAACACACCAGTATTGTTAATGCCCCAAATCACCTCAACCAAACCAAAGTCCATAAAAGCTACGACTAACAAGACCCCAGCCGTAGCAAGCGATTTATTTTCCAACATATATGTACGGCAGTGCATAATAAATACTCCGTAAATAGAGAATACTAGGATAGGACCAACTATACCTAATTCAACCAAAGCATTAAAAAACTGGCTGTGGACAGCAAGGTGAAGAATCCCCGGTGAAAGTAAGCCAGCTTCAACATAAGGCAATTTAGCTGTATGAAAATTGCCAGTGCCAACCCCCAGCAAGGGGTTATCAATGAATATCAAGGTCCCTGCATGCCATAAAGCTAAACGAATGCCGGCTGAGCCAGCTGCAACTTCGCCAGTTTCAAAATATGAAGCAATTGCAAGAGGAATATTGCCTACCCTTGCCTGAATAAAAGGTGAAAAGTACCATATCAGAACAGCACTTGTGAGCATACCAGATAGCACTATAAAACGCTTAGTGTAGCTTGGATGACGAACCAAGCTCACCATCACCCAGCAAAGAATGGGTACAGAAATCCATCCACCTTTAGTTCCGGAAGCTAAAGATGCAAACACTCCTAGTGATAGTGAGACCAGTGCTACAAACCCCCAGCGCCAGTCCTTACTCCAATTAGGCTGAAATAGCGCTACAGATATCACCCCCAACAACAAGCTGATGTCACCAAATGCTTCCACAAGAGTAGATGTACCTCCATGAACGCGATAAACCCCAAGAATCAATTTTTGGTACAAAGCCCAAAAGCCTACGACAACAGCACCAATAAAAAAGCCCCACTTCAATGCATTTAGTGATATACCAAAGCGCCTGACCATTAAAAAAATCGGTACCACTAACATAAACCGGCTTGATTGCTGAAACAGGGGCCATATCCAGCCAGCTCTGAGCCAAAGATCGAGTGCCACAATAGCCGGATATAATAACCAGGTGCATATCATCACCTTTTCTAACTTAGACAAAGGCTGTGGGTCAGTCCGCACAATGAAGGAAAATAAACTCAAAAGTATTAGGCTTAGTGCTGCATAATAAAAAGCTTGCGGGTAATTAACGCTTGCTGCAGGCACTATAAATGCCAAAACAGATGCTAGCCAAAAAAAACCACTGTGTATATTTTTAGAAACTACGATTCCCGTCACTTATTAACCTCATATCTAATCCTATCAACGATGCGTTGTTGTAAATCACCATACCCCAATGCAATCTGCCTATTTTCTGCCATAGCTGCTAACTGAGCTGCATTGGGTGGATTAATTACAGTTGCTATAGCTGCCTGAAAATCTGCCAGACAATTGCAGCGAATTATACCTCTCGCATTGAAAAAATCACCTATGTCTTTGGGTCCATAGTAAATAGGTAAAGTGCCACACAGCATGCAATCTATCAGCTTTTCCGTAAAACAGCTTAGTTCTGGTACATTCTCTATTATGATTGAATAATGGAAAGTTAAAAGACCATCTTGCTTGAGCTCAAATGGCTTATAGCCCCTGCCGATAACCTCTACATCGACGCTTTCTTGTTTAATCCACTCAACTACTTCATGGCGCAGTTTATGGCCAATAAGGCCTGTTTTCTCTGAAGCAATAAGAGAACAATTATGATACTTAGCAGCGGGCCAGGGCACACTTTTACCATCTACCCATGATTCAACTACAGGAAGTTGAAGTACATTTGTGTATTTTTCAGCATACTGTGAGTAACGACACAGTATGTACTTAAACTTATGCTTCAACCACCAAATGTTTTTGTAGTACTTACCATGAATTATCAATGGTTCAGCCATGAGCAGATCAATCTGACAGTTGAGAGGCCCAAAACTTCGTAACAGCCGCTTAGACGACGGGTACACAACCACGTGATCACTGACTGACAAGTCTGCAATCGTGCCACTCGTCGGAGTGGCCTGGCCTGGCCAATCTAACAATTGTAAAGATATACCACCCAATTTCACTTCGTACCTAAGCTCATAGGGTAATATACCGACTTTAATTAGGCTACTATCTTCAGCCATAGAGGTTACTCAGCTTTCATAAATTGTTGCTTCCATGCGAAAATTTTTTCCAAGATGTGTCCGGCCTTACTTATTAAGTAATTTGTACTTGTATCTATAATATAAAGAAATTAATAGTAGTGTGAACCTAAACCAAGGGCGCTGCAGTTCCAATTTAATTTTGGCCAGAGTGATTGGCTTAGGCAAAGGAGAGATGGTCGAACCGCCCACCTCCATACTGAGTTCACGAATAAGGTTAGGCTTTAATAACATTATTTTTGTTTGAAAACACCACCAAAACTGCACTTCTACATCAATAGGCCTTCCAAAGACCTTAAACTTAGTCAACAACTCGTTCGCTGCCGCTTTATTATACATCTGCGCCTGGAATCCTAACGGGATCTTATTAGGAAGAACGCACTCCCCCACCTCTAGTGGAAAGGCTATTGCACGCCCAGGCTCCTTTCGCTTAGCATATAACTTAACCAACATAGGCTGTTCACTAGCCATATAAGCTGCAATATTCGGTAAGTGATAGTGTTGCCCTGGTAGCAGCTCAACATCATCTTCTAGCACTAATAATACTTGATGTTCTTGCTGCTTTACAAAACCAAGCAGAGCTTTGTAATGAGACTGAAAACAAGCGATTTCTGCATGTTTAAGCGGCGTAAAAAACTGTTTTGCATTCAACTCTGGGCTATATTGCGCAGGACTTTGGTTCAAACATTCCATCTGTCCATCTATAGCAGGCACCCGGTTATAGATAAGGCCTAAACCACTCAAGTGGCCGCCAATACGGTCCATTCGCTGGTCACAACGATCTAAGTTAATCACGCTAATGGTGTAGTTTTGTGATACAACCGTATCCAACGTATTAGTCATAATTTTAGTTCTTTGGCACTTTATCCCAACTTGGCGGGATTAAGTCGTTATCGGGGAACAGACTATCGTCAAACCATGGTGTTGGAGCAATTACTGTTTTTTCTTTATTATCATTGAGCCATGCACCCCACCAACTAAACGAGCTGTTCGCTATGATTTGATGCTTGCACCTAGAGATAAGCACCAAGTCCTGCTCGGCTGCAAAACCAAAATCAGACACAAACACAACATTGGCTATATCAAAGTTACTCTTAACCCATTCTGCGTCATCAGAAAATACAAAAAACTGAGGATCAATTACCTTATTTCTTATCAGCTTCAACGCTTCGCGGTAATAATTTTCACTGCAGACCCCATGTTTAGCTAGAGTCTTGGAGTCACTTAAATAATCCCCCCGACGCACATGTATAGCAACGCTGTTACCTTGCCCCATACGATCAACAAGATCCTGCGCAGGCACAGGCAATTCGGTTTTCAGCACTAAATCTTTACGTAAAATATCGTGGCCAAAAAAATACTTCTCCGACTGCCAAAACCCTACCAACATCACACCAGCTTTTTGATCACTGAGGTGTGGATCGTAAGTAAAGTCAGTCTCATGGTATACATTAAAAGTAGGCCGCACTTGACGGCGAACGGCCCGTGATAGTTTTAATTTAACTTCAGAAAACATATCTGAAAGTGATTCTGGCAAATAGTCCATACGCACAGAAAACTCTCCAATGAGCAAGCCTGATACACAGTGCTTACGTGTCACATAGCGCTCATCAAGAATTAAATCTACGCCTTTCTTATCTGCCAAATAACGGCCAGCAGCATACTGGAATAGCTGATTCCCTAGCCCACCAACCAGCCTAACAACAATTCTTTTTTTGGGGTCCATTGACACGGTCACCGAGGTTTATTTGGATTTTATTTGGCTGAAATGTACATATAACCGATCTTGCGACAGTTTAGCGACCAGTTTGTAGCCAAGCTCACTAAGCAAGTTTTCTAATTGTTTCACATTAGCGCTATCAACAAAATAATCATTGAGCATTTCCAAAAATATGAGTTTTGGCCGAATGCTACCCATACTATTAAGGGCTACATATTCTGCACCCTCAATGTCCATGTGTAGAAAGTCTACTTCAGTTATATCGTGCTGCGCGCACATATTTTCAAACCGAATACCATTAACGTTGGTAGCAGTAGCTTCTTGCTCAACGAATGGGAACTTTTCTCGATAATGGTCACTATGTTGATACATTGAACCTTGAGCGTTCATTTCACCATTTACAGAAGAGGCAAACCAATCAACGGGGCCATCGATATCACACACAGCAGCATGGATAACTTGCGCATGAGTGTCACGTAAATGAGCTCTTACAGTTTCTACACGCACCGGGTCCGCTTCTACCGTCACTATTCTGCAATTAGGCAACTTTTTTGAAAACCTTAGTGCGTCGCCACCATCGTAAGCACCTAGCTCTACAATAGTTCTAGCCTCAATGCCCAGCTGTTGCATCCAGTTCACATTAAAACCAGAATGGCTCAACTCTATTGATTCTCCACCAATAGAGTCTACATAGCGACCTTCTCTCAAAGGTGATGCAGTAATACCCCAGCGTAATAACGACAATCGTGCAAGATGCAGTTTCAACTTCATTTTATCAATCCACTAGAAATATTATTTACGCCCATACAAATCGTCAAGCCTTTCGATATCATCTTCACCCAAGTAGCTGCCCGATTGAACTTCAACCAAATGTAATGTTTCATCGGTTTCATTGGCCAAACAATGCACAGCACCCACAGGTATATAAATGGAATCATTGGCTTTCAGCAGGTGATCAATGCCATCGACATGCACCTTAGCCTGCCCTTCAACCACTACCCAGTGTTCGGCTCGATATTGGTGTTTTTGTAAACTCAAACGTGCACCTGGTTTTACTGTAATGCGTTTCACTTGATAATTTGGGCCGGAATCTACACTGTCGTAACTACCCCATGGGCGATGAACTTCTCGCTGATCCTCTAGCTCACCACGTCCTTTTAACAAGCCCACAAGATCTTTAACACTTTGAGAGGCGTCTAATTTTGCTACTAAAACAGTGTCTTTGGTTTCTACTATGGCCAAACTCTCTACGCCCAAAGCCGTCACTAGGCGATGTTCCGATTTTATGATGCACTTGCTACTATTCAGTGCCACAGCATCACCGGAAAGCACATTACCATCGGCATCTTTGTCATTGGTTTGCCATAACGCATTAAGGTCGCCTACATCACTCCATCCACAGGTCACTGGCACAACAACCGATTTATCTGTGCGTTCCATGATGGCGTAATCTAAAGAAATATTTTCACACTGAGCAAACAGCTCTGTGGGTAACCTTACAAAATCTAAGTCATTCGTTGCGCCCTCAACCACTTGCTGGCATTGGTGTAGCAAACTTGCACAATGGATGGCAGCCTGCTTTAACAGCACACTTGGTTGCATCACAAACATTCCACTATTCCACTGGTATTTGCCTGAATCCAAATAGGCTCGTGCAGTGGCCAAGTCAGGCTTTTCCACAAATCGCTCTACCTCAAACCCAGATGTGTCCAACACACGCTGCCCACAACCAATATAGCCATAGCCCGTACATGCAAAACTAGGCGTAATACCTAAAGTAACGATGTGGCCTAATAATGCTAACTCATGGGCTTCGCAGAGCGCTTTTTTGAAGGCTTGCTCATCTTTAATCGCATGGTCTGCCGATAGCACCAACATAGGCACGTCACAACCCAACGCCTTTAAGCGCAAGGCCGCAATAATTACCGCTGGAGCAGTGTTACGCCCCATTGGTTCTAAAACAATATCAGAGCCTTGACCCAAGCTACGCAGCTGCTCTGCTGCCAGAAAGCGATGATCTTGGTTACAAATGAGCTGACTATGGATTTGATTTAACCCATGCAACCGGCCAAACGTCTGTTGCAGCATCGTGTGGTTGTGAGGATTATCCACCAACACTTGGTACTGCTTAGGGTAAGACGCGCGCGACAATGGCCACAAGCGACTACCCACTCCACCCGCCATAACCACAGGGGCAAAAGTAACTAATGGCGCTAGATCACTCATCTAGGCGTAAAAATCCTTAATAGCATCACAAATACGTGTGATGTCAACGTCAGTCAATTGGTTCGACGATGGAAGCCACAGTCCATTATGACCAATATCTTCTGCAACAGGGTAACTCCCAGTAATGCCATATACCTTTTGTTGTGTAATTGGCGGGTACATTACTCGAGTGCCAATCATTTCCGCTTTTAAAAACACGCCTAATGCTTCTCGTTGTTCAACCAAAGCATCAATAAACCAAGGTGTGGTGATAGTCAAATCATGCTCAAATAACTTAACTTGTGAGCAGCTTTCCAATTGATCCGCATATTGCTGCCAAATCACTTTTTTGCGTACAACGCGAGCTGCCAACTTATCCATTTGGCACAACCCTATCACCGCTTGCAGTTCGGTGAATTTGAAGTTAAAGCCTAAGCTGTCGTGAATATCGTTACCACCACTTGCCCTACCAAAGTCTTTTAACCTTCTCAGCTGATCTGCCACAGCATCGTCGTTAGTCACCAAGGCGCCACCTTGGCCTGTAGAAATAATTTTAGGTGCAGAAAAAGAAAAACTTCCTACCAGGCCTTTGGTGCCGGTATGTGCAGCATCCGGATAGTAGCTACCTAAACCTTGTGCAGCATCTTCAATGAGCACAAGACCATGCTGATCACAAAGTTGCTGGAAAGCTTCAATACCCACAACAGGAGCTCGACCATTGGCTACAACCAAAACAATGGCTTTCGTTTTAGGTGTGATGGCTTTTTTAACCAAGTTAATATCTAAACACAGGGTTTTAGGTTCTACATCCACAAACACAGGCACTGCACCAAACATGCGTAGAGCGTTTGGCGTAGCTATCATGGTGTAATTGGGCACAATAACTTCGTCACCTGCTTCAACTCCAGCGGCCATAGCCGCCAGTGTTAAACTAATAGTGCCATTATTAACAACCACACAATGCTTAGCACCCGTATAGTGAGCAATACTTTGCTCAAAGGCTTCAGTCTTTTTAAACTCGGTTAAAAAACCATCCTCATCCATGTATTCCATGAGGGCTTGCTTTTCTTCTGCACCAAACCAAGGGCGCATTTGCATAATAAATTCTTTTGTCATTTCTAACTCTTTATCCTAAATTCGACGCCTATCAACCTCAGCACCCAAATAGGGGCCGTTTTTCACTTCCAATACTTGCGTGCCATCTTCGATGATGTCATATCCATGACCACCACGCAGCAAAATGACCACGTCACCCTCACTGGCATCAAACTCAGCTATAGGTTGATCCTGCAAACCAAATATCCGCGCCTTGATTGAACCACGGCGCACGTACAATACTTCTTGAGTGACCGTTACTTCCCGTGGCACATGGTTGTGTACATGTGGCTTAAGTGCCGTGCCAGTATCATAGCCCCAGCTACCTACTTGTATGTATTCTTCATCCTGAGAAAAAAAGTTAAGCCCATCTTTCCATGCTTCATCAGCTGGAATGTGGCGGGCTAACAATTGCTCACCATCTCTATATTCTGTAGTCATAATAATCTCTATAATTAACTGGTTATTGCGAGCAACGCAAGAGGTTTCATTTAACAAACGGCGCTTCCAAATCCCGCTTAGACAAAAGCGGCTGCGACACCGGCCATTTAACTCCGACACTTGGATCATCCCAACGTACTGAAAATTGCTCAGTCGCGTCTATATAGGCTCCTTCATAAGCCAACTTATAGTGGTACACAGCGTGTTCACTACTCACATAATAAGCATTGCCACATCCTGGTGGAATCAATACCATTTTCTGTTCTTCTTTGTTTATTTTGTAGCTTTGCCACTTCAAATAGGTGTTCGAATCTTTGCGTAAATCAACCACCACCTGGGTGATTTCTCCATAAACACATGTGACAAGCTTCCATGACTTAGAATCACCGTGGATGCCCCTGAGCACATTATACTTAGACTGAGAGAACTTATCGTGTTTAAAAGACAAGTTGTCAGGCAACAAGGTTTCTATATCACCTTTCAAAAAAGACGTCCATATATCACCACGGTCATCTGTAGCAACAGAAGGTGTTATAGCATAAACACCTGTAACATTTTCTGATTCAAATATCTCAAACCCAAAACTCATATAAGGTTACTCACCAGGCGAGGCAAAACACCCGTTTGCTGCTCTACCTTTGCTTCAGCAAGGTCATAGTCAACCATCTCGGAAACTAACTCATCAAAGCTAATTTCAGGCTCCCAGCCTAATAAAGTCTTCGCCTTAGTTGCATCACCCAGCAGGGTCTCTACCTCTGTAGGACGGAAGTACTTTGAGTCCACCGCAACAATACAATTGCCATTAGCATCGTAGCCTTTTTCTTCCACCCCTTCACCACGCCAAATAATTGTTATACCCAATTTAGCACAGGCAATTTCAACAAATTCGCGAACGCTGTATTGTTCCCCTGTAGCGATAACAAAATCATCCGCTTCTTCCTGCTGCAACATAAGCCATTGCATACGTACATAGTCTTTAGCATGGCCCCAATCCCGCTTGGCATCCATATTACCTAGAGACAAACAATCCTGTGTTCCCAAACTAATACGCGCAAGCGCACGAGTGATTTTACGAGTAACAAAGGTTTCACCACGCAACGGCGACTCATGGTTAAATAAAATGCCGTTACAGGCATAAATACCATACGCTTCACGGTAATTGATGGTGATCCAATAGGCATACAATTTAGCAACAGCATATGGACTACGAGGATAAAAGGGAGTTGTTTCAGTTTGAGGAACTTCCTGAACCTTGCCATAAAGTTCAGAAGTAGATGCTTGATAAAAACGGGTTTTATTCTCCAACCCCAAACTACGAATGGCTTCTAAAACACGCAATACGCCCGTGCCATCAGCATTAGCAGTGTATTCTGGTTCTTCAAAAGATACAGCCACGTGGGACTGCGCTGCCAGATTGTAGATTTCATCAGGTTGCGTTTTTTGAATAATATTGAAAAGACTCGAGGAATCCGTCATATCACCATGGTGAAAGTGGAATTCACAATCTCCACGAGCAGATGCTTCGATCAGGCGATCGATACGAGCAGTATTAAAAAGAGACGACCGGCGCTTTACGCCATGGACGATGTAGCCTTTTTGCAAAAGAAATTCTGCAAGGTAGGCACCATCTTGGCCGGTAACACCAGTAATGAGGGCAGTTTTCATGTCAATCCGTAATTGAAAGCAATTTGACCATGATTATAATCGATTTCAACTAGCCTTGCCGAGTAGTTTAAGCCCTGCATTGAAGTTTTGGAAATATACCCATCTAAAGTAACGTCCTGCCTTCATCGCCTGTCATCGGGAATTACCGTATTAGCATGCTCCCCTAGCGATGCAAGACCACCTTCGGTGGCTTAAATACGATAAAGGCATTTATCGCAGGCCAGAAAAAGCCCTACGCTAAAATAGGCACATTCTAAATTGGCTTCGTTTTGTTACTTTTTATGCAGGCCGAATGGCCTTAGGGAGGCGGGAAATAGCATGGCGCTGGTAGCGAATTAACTTGTGGCAATCCACTGTACGACGAGAAACAGGGCCACCTTTGCGCTGCTCCTTCCTTTGCATATTGGCAAAAAAGGCTGCCATGTCACGCACATCATCGGGCTCACTGAGCATTTCCCTAAAGATGGGCATCGAATCCGTCACGCTCATATCACGCATAAGCTCATTGACCGGCTCGGGACTGGTATAGGTATCGTAATAGGCATCCATCACACGTCGGTAATGTAGCAAACTGGTGGCTATATCAGCTGCCATAAAAGATGAAAAGCCTTCTTCAGAAAGCAAGCTCTTTAGGGACGCATAGACGTCCGATGATTCAAAATCAACCTGTACAGTAAGACCGTGCTTTCGTGAGTTTCGACTGCTCGCCAACTTACCCTCGGTGCTTGTAGGGCCTGTTGATCGTTGCGCATTGCGACGGCTGGTAAGGGTTTTAGGAGGACTTGGCATCGATAGCGAGGGCGTTATTTTCAAAAGTGGTCAATTCAAGGTCCATTCGCTTGATCAACCGGGACTTAAAGTCCACCGCGTCAATGCTCTTCTGTAGATGTCGCATCGTCTGATACTGGCGATGTATTAATTCATCTGCCATTTTAATGTGCTTGGCCGCATCCTTAAAGCCGCGTGCCCGAAGATCTGACACTGTTAATTTGGCTTCCTTCAATAAATTATTTACCCACTGTTTATCCTTCTTACTGGCATTACCTGAAAAGAAACCCTCAAGAGCAGCGGAGACCACATGATTATCATAGACATCTCTGTAAGTATCAGCCCTACATAATATCTTAGCCATAGACTCATGCAATAGAAGCTCCTTATCCATCGTATGACGTTTAACCCACCACAGGCATTCATTTAGCTGAATCACCAGAGCAACATTAAGAGGTGACGGCTTTTCTAACTCGGAGAGCAGGCCTTGTAGGCTTGATTGAAATTCCACCTCTGACTCGTTAGGTAGAAGTCTGGGACTGGGCAACAAAGTGGCAATAGATTTGACTGAATCCTTCAATATCAACACCTCTTGGTTGAGAGAGTAAAGGCTTGCGAAAGCTAGGATCTAAGACGTTAAGTATCGCGCTGCAAGTGCAGCATAACGCCTGGATTAACTAAAGGATTGCCAGTGAATTCAATACCAGCCCCTTCTAGTGTCGTTTGAATAGACAATAACGTAGACGTATTGGCCGATGGGATACCCACCTGCATTTCATAGCGGCGCACAGTCGCAGGTCCAACGCCACTAGCGTTAGCTAAGTCCGCAGCACTCCAATTTAACATAGAACGGGCCGCTTTTATTTGACAAACTGAGATCATTTATATATCATATATGATGTATATTACATCTATAATGTGAATTAATTAAGCATTAAAGGAGAATACCATGATCGATAGTATCTTAGCTAAATTTGATGGTGCATTTGCTGAAAACACAATCCGAGCCTACCGATCAGATTTTATTCAATACGAGAAATGGTGCACCGAGAACCAGTTACACCCTATCCCAGCTAATGCCGAAACCTTGGCCAATTATGTTGACTACCTTAGTCAATCGGCAAAGAGTGCAACTATACGCCGTCGGATTAATAGCCTAGGCACCATATTGATGCTATCCAAAAACCACAACCCTACCAAAGAACCTGAGGTCGTTTTAGCCCTCAAACGCATGCATAGAAAAATAGGCAGAGCGCAAGAGCAAGCCACGCCACTCATCAAAACTCTGCTAACCCAACTATTAGACAGTTGTGATAAAAGCGCCATGGGCATCAGAAATCAGGTATTGCTGCGGCTCGGCTATGAAACCATGCGTAGGCGATCAGAATTATGTGCATTTAAATTTACGGACATTTCTCAAGCACCTAATGGCAAACCAGTCATCAAGCTTAATTTTCCCAAAACAGATCAATTTGGTACTGGTAAAATAATACCCATTAGCGAAGTACTATTAACACTTCTTCACCAATGGAAAAATATTGTCGGCGACAACGGATACATATTAAGATCTATCAAACGGCATGGCAATATAGGGAAACACCTCTCACCCTCTTCAGTCAGCGTGATACTGAAAACTCTTCAGGCTACCATCCATTCCGATAAGAATACGCCACAGCTTAGCGGTCATTCATTTAGGGTGGGCGCTGCACTAGGCCTATTAGAACAAGGCGAGCCACTGGAGAAAATCATGTTAAGGGGTGGCTGGCAGAGCGACTCTACCACAATGAAATATTTAAGAAATTGGCAAATATAATGCAACCAAGTTTAGCCAGCAACACAAAAAAAACGCAACACTGTTTTATGAATTTCTGATACATGACTACCTTGTAATGGCGCTAATTTTTTTACACCTTCTGAAAAATAAGCAAAACCTTTACTCTGGTGTTCTCCATTTTTTATCGCAACAAAAGTTACCATATCGTTCAACCAAAACTTGTTTCCAGAAAAAGTGAACATAGTATCTTTAGTGATTTCTGATGGGAAGGTCAACACCACGAAAACATCCTTCCCTCTGTTATCGATCTCTTCAAACAACACTATATTGCCATCAACTAATATAGATGACAGTTTTTCCACTGCATCAGAAGCTTTGTCTTCAGAGTCAAAGGAAATCACGAAGTCTCTGGTCATGCGAGGCTTCACATCAATAAAATCAATACCTATGAGATTCAAAAATTCCGTGTGATTTTTCAATCTGTAGTAAAATTTTAATTTTTTATATGGCTTTTGAGATAGACCTGTAGCGACAATAACTTGAGTTTCTTTGAAATTCAGAAGGTCTATTAAGATGGCACTATAGATTTTTAGCATTTCTAGAATAGGGTCCTCGTTCTCACCGATGTACCATCTAGGATTCTTCAGTAGTGGAGAGTTAACAAACGGTGAATTATAGAAATAATGATGCTGTATATGAGCACCAGCATTTAAAAATAAAGTAGAAAAATTTGGTTTTTTCCGTTTCAATAACGTCCGGTGGATCTCATATAAGAGCATGTCCAAAAAAAGCGCCTTCCTCCAGGGTTTACCAAGCGCAGAAACCGCATACGTTAACAAATGAATGAATCGGGTAGGTCGAACCAGTACGAAGAAAGCCAAGCCGAGGCTACATATAGTCGACATTGCCAACTTAGCCTTTGAATTATCATTTACAGCCTGTGAAACTGCAGACGTTATAGCTCTGCTAATAAAACTGCCATCACTGGGTGTATCCGTCCAAGGATCAGGTATAAAGTATGCTGGATTTTCTAATTTATTACTTGCATTCATGGGGCTTACCGCGCCAACCTTAAAGCCCGCACTTTCTATCTTTTCAAAGTACTGAGCATCGGTAGACTTAACAATATCACCGAGCCTAAATATCCGGTGTTCTTCAAATTTCTTACCTGTATGGACGGACGGCCATTGTATCCATGGTTCAAGATTTTCGTATTCTATTTCCGCTGCTGTATTTGATAATCCTTCGCTTAACATTAGCTCGAACCCAGGCAATGAAACTCCGGAATCGATATAATATTGAGCAACATCAAAATTTATTTCGTTAAGTTCTAATAAAATCAGATTCTTCACACTTTCTTCTCCAATACTTGCTTAATGGCACATGCGGCTACAATAAAACCAAGAGCAATAAAGACCCCAACCATACGTCTTAAACAAATGGTATCAACACACCAAAAAAACACATCCTCAAAACTATATACCATCAGTTTTTATGGGAAAAACATGACAAGTTAAGTCCCATGTTCCCACAATAATCGCGGGGTCCATCAATTCATTTAACGGAGTCTCATCAAAATTATGATAATTGCAAACAAGCCTATTACTACAATTCGAAAGTTCACCGAAGAACTAAGACAAGTTTTGTGCCTTGCGCTATTGATTTAAACACACTCATAAATATTTTTGACCATCCAGAGGCGGTTACAAAAAAAACGACTCCTGCTCGCCCCTATTAATAACAAAGGAAGCGGCCATTCTGCTCGTTCATAAACAGAATAAATAATAAATTAATGTCACTCATTACATTTAGCTATGTCTAGCGTCCAGCTTGATATTAGATGGACCTACTAATCATTAAAACTATAACCTCTTAAGAATAACTCTGGGGAAAAATGCCCCAGCAAAATGAGTAAACGTATACCACAGAGCCTTAGCTCCCAAAACCGAACCGTCAAGCTTTTTATAGTTTCTTAAAACATGATAGTGTCTCTTAATCATTTTGAGTTTGTCTCCCGATATCTGGCCGTCTTGAATCCGATAAGCTAGCATCGCGCCCTTTATTTTAACAGATTGCGATAACAATTCATGACAATGTAGGAAACAGTCTACGTCTTCACGTGCTTTGTACTCAAGACTTTCATTAAATCTGACTTTAGATATTATTTCTTTTAAAACTACTACACTGGAAGTTGGTGTCCGGAACCGCTTTAGCTGCATATCAAATGTTATTATTAAAGTTTCATCGAAATCACTGTCAGGGAAGTGTAGCCCCTCTAGATCACAAAAGTTAAACATGGCAGTGCTAGAGAAAGAAGCGCCCGATTGCTCCATAATCGCCAACTGTCGCTCAAGTTTTTGACTATGCCAAACGTCATCAGAATCAAGAAAAGCAATCCAGTCCCCTTGGGCCATATCAATACCAATATTTCTTGGACCAGCGGGAGCGCCATAATTTCTGTCTAGATGAATCGCTTGAAATCGAGAATCACACGCTGCATAACGGTTAATAATGTCTCCACTCGAATCAGATGAACAGTCATTCAGCAAAAGCACTTCAAAGTCAGAGAATGTCTGATTTACTATCGAATCTAAAGTAACGATTAAAGTCATTTCAGCATTATAAATTGGAACTATTACACTAACTGCAGGCATATAATCTCCAGCTAAATGTTAGACTAACAATACATATGAATGTATCAAAAGTGATGCTCTTCATTTCGGAATGAACCTTAAATTTTTCCATTAATCTAATCCTGCTATCAGTTTTTCGTAGTACAGCGAAGTGTCTCAGAATTCAAAGTCTTCAGTGCCCTTGACATCGTATTATCAGCACCTCGCTTCATAAAAAACATCAATCGTTCAACTTATACATATAAAAAATATACCAGAATACTTATCGTCATGACTATTTAAATCTACGAAAACTCTTCCTATTTTGTTAACTTCTTCACGATATATATGTTTTTTTACTCAGCTCAATCTAATTGATTCATCTAGTGAATGAATTAGCTTTTCTTCGCTTTACCGAAATTTTTGCGTAGACAGTTACCACAGCCATCATTGACATAAAATAGTATTCAAAATATGTACCATAAAAAGACTGCTGCATTACATTAGCAACCATTCCACTGGCAAGTAGTTTCAAAAAATCATTATCTTCTTTTAAAAGCGTTCTTAAATCTAAAAACCAAAATAGCAGTAAAATTAAGAGTAGCCCGACTACCTGTAAACCACCTATAATTGCCCATTGCAGGAGAGTTAATGTCGAAAGACCTGCATCCCCATTTTTTGCGAGATCCACTTCACTATATCCAAACACATTACTTCTCACCATTTCTATCTTGGCTAGTATCCCCGTAATACGGTTTGAGGCTGAGCCCGTTTTATCAAACATGAAGTCGAAGTACTCAGCATTTAGACTGTATATCGTCATGCCAATCAACACACATATAGTTGCCATTAGGATAAACTTCCAGGCTTTTGTATTCCCATAAATCATGTATGTAAAAACACCGACTCCAATTGCGAAGAATGAGAAGACTGAAAACGTACTTAAAATTCCAAAAAGAATGATACCAAAACCACTTTTAGCTAGCAGGCTGGTCTTTGCATAGTAATAACTGATGAACAGTGCGGGCGTCAAAAAATATGCTAATCGGTTCGTTTCGGTAAAGTAGGACCGTGTCCTGAAATAACCGTAATCGTTACTAAAGCCTGCAAGGAAATTGAATTTACTTGACGGATCACTACCAATAAAGTTGACAATATCATAGCCGATTGGTAGGTTCAGTAACGCAAAAATACTTAGGACAAAGGCCTGCAAACCCAGCAGGGCGCTGATAATCAAACCTATTTTTATGTATGTAATCATCAATGTTGGATATCTATAGAAAGTTGCACAAATCGAAACAAAAAAGATTGCTCTAATCATATACGAATGAATATAGAAACCATTAATGACACAATAGATTATTGATACCGTGAACATAATTGCAAAGTACGCGGTAAAATTCCTTAACTTCCGATAACCAAGAAAGGCAAATACAGCTATGGAGATTAAAACTAATGCGTTCTTTAGGTACATTGCTGTAAAGCTGGAGTAATGGAAAATCATATTTGGCCAATGGAGCATAGTTGTCGCCATTATCAAACAGATCAGTACTTTCTTCATGCTCATAAATTACTCTTAATGCCTCCAAGATTTAACATCAGTTTATAACACCAACATTTGTCAACTTAAAGTTAAAATAAACTTTCAGCAAAATTGCCCCTGAGTTTCGCCCCCTCTCTGTAAAGGGGTGCGGATAGAGATTTAAGGATTTAAGGCTAACCCTTTTACTATTCTAGTAATACTTTGTGAAAAAGTGTTGACGCAGTGATCATCTTGGATATAAAGTTCGCCGGGATATGTTTCGTCCCAGACGTCTTGGAAATAACTATCCCTCTGTTCATCAGATAGCGGCTTCGTCTCATCAAGAGCCACTCTGATGCTTGTCTTCAAACTTCTGAGACCGGCTACTGCCGAAACTAATGGACTGTCCTTATAGAACGCGTCACCAAGAACGATGCTAGGTTTTCCTAACATCCCCGCCTCGGCTCCTGACTTGGAGTTTATCGACACAATCAACTGAGCTTTATTTAGCACTTTGTAGTTATTGATGCCCGGATTAATGACTACCAAATTGTCAAACTGCTTTAATAGGGCCTTCAACCGCAACGCATCTATACCTCCTATTTGAGCAGGATGCTCCTTAACTGCTACAATATGAGTATATGGTACTATCTTTAACATGTATTCAACCAATGCGAGTTGATCAAAATACTCCGGTGAACGAAGCGTTAAAGCCATGTCTCCTGGAACATGAAAGGGAAAATAGATAAAGTCTGTTAGCGAATCCAGCGGTGTATAACTAGATCTCATTCGAATGGCATTAAGAGCCATTCCCAAGTGTAGAGTAATGTAACGCCCTAAATGCCCGAATTCCTGGTGCTTCCCAAGTACATACTTATCAACCGTCTTTTCTATGACTCTTTTAATATTTTTGCCACTTAAAATTTTGGCAAAAGCGTCTCGATATTGATGGGCATCCTTTTGGGGTATAACAATAGATTGGGACCTTATAGCCAGCTCCAATAATTCCTTCACCTCCTTAGTGGCTAAGCGACCATCTGAACTTTTAATAGTGGGAGCAGAAAATGAATTTTTTAAAGGAAAGAGTCTTCCTTTAAAAAAAGCGGGTTCTAGAAATATGTTGTCAATGTTTTGTTGCCGAGCTGCAAAAAAAGAAGCTATCACGGCTATAAAGCCGCCTAACTCTTGAACCAGAGTTATCTCTTTCCCATCAATCTTAAGAGTAGAAAACACTTCTTCAATGGCCTGCGTATAGCTAATCAGGCGACTAACCAAATCTTGACCATTTTTGAGTTTCCATGTCACTCGTTCATGGGATATCCAATAATTGATATCCTCAATGCCGTAAAACTTGAGAGCCTCTTGGTTATTTTTAAATCGAACATTACTAACCGCTCTGGCTAAAAGTGGCACATTGTAAGAGGTCAATCCACTATTATTTAATAACTCGCTACTTCTGTCATCAAATGACAGTAACACTACCTCATGCCCAGTCTCCTCAAGTTTGAGCGCAACTTTTAACCAAAAACACGTTTGATATTCCGCTAAAGTAGTAATTACTATCATATAATATTTTCTCTATAAAATTGAACCAAGTTATAAGGTGACGTCAATGATTAAGTGCCCGGTAATCCCCCCATTAATAACCTAGGTTAAAAGTAGAGGTTTAGGCAGCGGCCGATTTAATCATTGGTGTGATGCCGTTTAACGCCATATTTGGACGCTCGTTATTGTAGATCCAAACCCATTGAGTTGCACGATTTTGGACATCTTCAATGCTATCAAACAAGTAATGATTCAACCAGTCATACCGCACGGTTCTATTGTAACGCTCAACGTAGGCGTTTTTTTGAGGGTTACCTGGTTGGATAAACATGAGCTCAATACCTTTACTTATAGCCCAGGTAGCCAGCAAACTGCTGATGTATTCTGGGCCATTATCACAGCGTATCCGCTTGGGTTGGCCCCGCCATTCGATGATTTGATCTAACGCCCTGACGACTCTGCTAGCAGGTAAAGAAAAGTCCACCTCAATGGCTAAGCCTTCCCTGTTAAAGTCGTCAATCACGTTAAATAGCCTGTAGCTTTGGCTATCAGCGAGCTGGTCATGCATAAAGTCCATCGACCAACACTGATTAATTGATGTGGGCACCGATAATGGCTCTGGCTTCGTCCGTACAAGGCGTTTCTTAGGCTTTATACGTAAGTTCAGTTCAAGCTCACGATAAATACGGTATACGCGCTTATGGTTCCATTTGAACCCTTTAACGTTACGTAAGTACAGGTAGCACAGCCCAAAGCCCCAGTTACACTGATTATGCGTCAACCTAACCAGCCAATCAGCTATGAGGCCATTGTCACTACAGAGCTTTGCCTGATAGCGATAACAGGTCTGGCTTACGCCAAACGCTTGGCAAGCTAAGCGTATGCTTACGGCCCTACTTTATACGGCTGCCAGAGCCATCTCTTTTCGCTGAGATGGCTTTACCACTTTTTTGCCATGGCCTCCTGAATGATTTCAGACTTTAACCGCTCCTCGGCATACATTTTTTTAAGACGTCGGTTTTCGTCTTTTAATTCTTTCATTCTGGCCATTAATGACGCATCCATACCGCCATACTTTGCTCGCCATTTGTAAAAGGAAGCACCGCTCATTCCATGCTCTCTGCAGAGTTCAGAAATGGGCACGCCACTTTCTGCTTGCTTGATGATGGCCAGTATTTGGCTATCAGAATAACGTGATTTTTTCATGTAGATCTCCTTCGTAACGTTTACGAGAAAATTCTACTTTTGACCTCCGTTATTTATCGGGTGGATTACCCCAGCATTTCAATATGACTAGCCACTGAAAATATCTTAGCCCTCAATCATCATATTTCTGAATGCCGGAACGTAATTAGTTCAGTATTATTGAGTAAGTGATCAAAAAAGGTTTAAAACTATCCGGCACTAAAAGTTGCTATGATATTTATCGCAGTCTTCCGTAAGTTATGGTTTGTAACTCATTAGAACTGTCTACCAATGATCCTATGCGCCTTGAATATTTAAGCCACACAAAGCAATTCGTAATTTCTGCAATAATGATATTGACCAAAACCATCTCTGCCCTATTGATATCAGCTAGACTTTTTTAAAAACACTCTATAATGGTCACCAAGTAGAAGGTCATTAAGAGTATCCTGCATATTAATAATTTTTTCTGTAATGCTTTGGTCGAATTCCTCAAGAAGAATAGTTTGTAGATCCAAACCATTAGTTTCCATTAAAACTATCTCTAAATTAAAGTCGTTGGCCATCTTTTCAATTAAATATTTAGAGAAAAATATATTATGCCTACCGCTTTCAATATACCTAGTGGGGGAAAAAGTTGATTTCTTCAGATATTCGTTGATAAAGCAATTTGCAGATGGTACCTCAAAGACAATCATTCCAGAATGATTTAAAAGGCTAGTTGCCTTCAATACAGCCGAAATCGGATCTGACAAATGCTCAAGCACGCCCCAAAATGTGATGACATCAAATTTCTTGTCAAAGTCCATTTTGTTGAAATCACCATGATTAATTTTCACACCAGTAGCGCTTGAAGACTCAGGAGATGGATCAACACCTTCTACGTCCCATCCTCTCTCTTTGCAAACATCCAAGAACGTCCCGCCGCCGCACCCTACATCCAATAGGCTTACATTATTTATATTGAGTAGATCTTTAACTTGTTGGTATTTTCTGTTTTCAAGCACTCCTTTTCTTATCTTAGTTCCTTTCTTGACAAGATTATTTTGATAAAACTGATATGTACCGTCGCTATACAAAGCATCTAAGACCCCATCTTTTAAGTGAAGCTTCGTATAAATAGATTCGCATGATAAACAGCGGTGATAGGAGAATCCATCTTAAATCACATATAGCTCTGAACTTTTATCCTTTCCACATAAAAGGCATTCTCTTATATGAAAATACTCTAATCTTGGCGAACCCTCAGCATCGAACCACTTTTCTATACTTTTTAGAAAGAACTGGTGAGTACTAATAAGGTCCTCCTTAGCTTTTAAAACAAATAAATCTAACTTTACCTTAGCTATTTTAACATCCCCATCTTATAAATTTTTTGTTGACCCAGGTGTGAAGCAACCCGAATTTGAAATTCAAAATAAAAGCTTTTCATCTTGAAGGATTTTTTTGCGATATTCCACCCACTATGAGCCAATCTAATCCAAAACTTCTAACACTTAAATTATCTTTTGAACCTATCCTTAATAACGTTGAATCCTACCGGCGAATTCGAGCCACAAGATTACTGCGAATTCTAATAAGAGTGTTAGCCACTAGGGCTCTTTCAATTCTATCGAGCACAGTCAAGTAGATGGCACCAGCATAAGAGAAATATAAAACCGAGAAGAGTAATAAAAAAGTTAGGATTGACTCAAATCTAAAAAGTGTAAAGCCGATGTTTTTCAACAGTACAGGAACAAATGCCAAACTGGCTAGAGCAACTATTCTCAACGTGAAGTTAACATAGGCTACTTTGAAATGCTTAAAAAAGAGGCACATAGCTATTGGCGCTGTAACCGCAAGACCAAAAACTCTGCCAGCAACTATGCCATATAATCCATCACTCTCTATGAGAAAATACCAATACAAAAGGCTGAGAATAAGTATCGACCATCCAAAGATAGGAATAATTCTCAGCCTATAGTTCTCTCCCAAAAATATTGCAAACCCAAAGCTCATAAAAATCGAGAGTAAAGGAACCCAAAACAGCATTTGCATCAAATAAGCAAACTCGACATATTCGGAACCAACCCAAATCAAAAGTAGGTTTTCAGATAACACAATCAATGCCGTGACAAACGGTACAAATACTAGCAAATTAATTTTTAAACCCAATGTAAATAGCTGAGTATTAGCATCTACACCAATCTTGACAAGTAACTCACTAGCTGTCGGAACAATAACTCGGTTACCCAATCCTATAATAGATTTTACAGTTGCCGGCACCTTCGACACGATATCGTAGATAGCTAAAGCTGAAGGCGAAAGTAGAGTTGTGATCAAGAGTTTAGGAGAGTGCTGATATGCAATCGCTGCTATGGAATTCGAAAAAAGTGCTATACAAAATCTCAGCCAACCAACCTGGAGTGTCTTGTCAAATGAAAACGATGGTACGCACCTACCTTTCTGCAATCTAAAAAATATTAGACATAACAAGAATGTAAAAACATGCATTAAACCAAGTAGTTTTACAATTTCAACATACCCGAAACCAAAGAATAAGCATAATAAAACACACAGAAAATAGGCCAAATAACTTAGGCTGTCAATAACCTTGGAGATAAAAAACTGATGCAGTCCCTCAAAGTAGCCTAGAAATATTAGACTGAAAAATTGGAAAAATATGGATGCTAACACATAATTAAACGCGTCCAAGTAGCCTTCTACCAGTAACGGCGGTAAGTTGAAGAAACTACCAAAAAGCCACCTTTTACTAACGGCTAATATAATGACTACAAGGGTACTAACAGTTACATAAAACAAAAATGAAGTACCAAGTAATTTACTTACTTTCGAGTAATCTTCTTTTGCATTATATTCTGCTACGAACTTAATAATAGCAGACTGGACTCCAAAAATGAAAATGCCTAGGATACCGTTTCTAACAGACAGAAAAACAGTCAGCACAATCAAGCCATACTTCTCCGGACCATATGCGGACAGGATTAATGGAACTAGCGATAGAGCGAGTATTGAAGTAAGTAAGCTATTTGAAAATACCGCAACAGTGCCTTTAAGTATTTTATCAATCATTTGTTGACACTAATTCCTTAATCACTCTAGCCGGAACGCCGCCAATAACTACAGAGGACGGGACATTGTGTGCAACCACAGCCCCTGCAGCTACGATTACGTTATCACCAATTGTTACACCTCCTATAATAGTTACATTACTCGATATCCAGCAGCCAGAGCCAATTTTAATATCGTAACCAGTCAAAGGGACTTCCTTTACCTCTTTGTTGAAGTTCTTTCGATGAAAAATTTTTTTCCTCATACCTCCTTCGAATTCATGAACCCCAGTTGCCAAAATGCAATTGTGGCCAAAAATCGTGTCGTCACCTATCTCCACGTCGCCCGATGACACATTAATAATAGTGTTCAGCAACGATATCCTATGTCCTAATTTCAGCCTACTCCTATTCCCCTTAATAAACGGCCTCCTACTTGAATAAAAGCGAATCATGTCAATTAGCGGACCTAAAATCATCCCAATAATCTTGTTAATCCCTCGTTTAAGACGTCCCATGTTGCCCTCCCAAGAGGTATTCCACTCTACTAATAGCCTGTTCCACAGACCCATCATCAAAGAATTTCCGTAGGTGTTGCCTATCTATGTTTGACTTTTTCGAAGAACAGGCTTCCGCTATCAATTGGTCAAATTTAGAAGCAAATTCGTACGGCTGAGAATAATATTTCAGGTTAGAATAGTAATCCGCCAATATGTCCCATCGCCTATGAACTGAGCGTTGCAGTTTTGTCTCTACCAGCATAGTGGGTATGCCAGCAGCGATCGGAAGAGATAATGCAGTAGTAAACTGAGATACTACAATATCAATAGATGGAATGAGGTCAAAAAAAGATTCATAACTAATGGAATAATTTTCTAATCCTACTTTTCTTAGCATATTCATATTCTCAGGCTCACTACTCGAAGGGTGCGGTTTCAGTATAATTTCAATTTCAATGTTAATATTCCTTACTGCTTCATCTAACATCTTTAAAAAACCAAAAGCTTCCTCGTAATCTAGAGTAGACTCATCGAATCCATCTGGTCTCATCATATTTTCAGGTAAGAATTTTCTAGACATCACCAAGCATTGTATTTTCGTGTTTTCTTTCCTTCTAGATAACAAATAGCGCCACCAAGAATCATCCAATCCAGGATACCCAATTTTAATAAATTGAGTATGGTGAGACGGTGCAATTTTCCATGGCTCACCATATCTGAATGGCATCCAGTGCTCAGTATAATCTGGCATTAAGTCATCGCTATCTTTATCAAACCTACAAAATTCTGCTGTCTCTCCATTATAATGTGGCGCATGGGGTAGCAGCACAACTGGTTTTCTAACAGCCTCAAGATACTTATAAATGGCTTCATGAGCAGTTCCATTTGTGACCGATCTATTATCAAAAAGAACAATGTCTGGACTTAAGCCCACTAATATCTGTTCAGCATCCACAAATATACTAGATATGATCTTGTCAAATATTTTTACGTAAGGGACCAATAAGGCTTTAATAACTAATAGGAAACCATTGCTTCGTGCATCCTTAAGTTCACTAATATTCAATCTATCAGAATACGACCCAGCAAAAAAATGGCGGAAAATCGGCGCCAACCAGGCTACAACTGGAAAGATATAGTCACAAAAATCATATTGCTGAACCTTATTTTCAACACAAAAATTCCTCATAAAATTCGAATTACGTAATATTTGGTGCTTATTTAGGCATGTATATACAATCGAGATAGTGGCGTTTGGATACTTTTGCCGCAGTCCCCATAGGATTGGCAAAGAAAAATCTAATGTACTGGTGTTTTTTATCACAATTTGCAATATGTGAAATGATTTACTGTTAACCGAGGTCATAAATTGTTGCCTGAGCTCTGAAGAACGGTGAGCCTATCGACATTAATTCCTACTCTTCGCTCACAAGAGGCTCCGCCCATGAGCAAAGCCAGTAATTCCGCACTAAATAATGACAATTGCTCATCTTGCCTGTCCAATAAACAGCTCTTCGTTAATGCACTTTCCTCAACATAGTTACAAATATATTCCTCAGACATTCAAAATAATTCCTTTAAGTCCCGATTTGATGATTTTAGATACATTTTATAGTCTGACAATAATCCTATATCAATTCCAAACATACCTAATCATGTGATTTTCAATATAAAAGGGATTTACAGTAGTCTCAAAATTGCAAAACAAAAACTCTGCATCCCTATCGTTGATTACTGAAATATGCTGAAAGAAGATGCTCGAGCATTTACTTTCAGCCCTTTAATTGCGGCTCTACCCATTGCTAAAATAGCCTCACGCGAGCTTCCTGCTATATGAGTGGTTACAAGAACTTTTGGGTGATTAATGAAATTAGTATTTAGCGGCGGCTCTTCGTTTAAAACATCAAAAGCCGCTCCAGCTAAATGTTCCAAATCTAATAGCTCACGTACCGCCACCTCATCAACTAAACCGCCACGTGCGCTATTTATCAGATAAGAGCCGGACTTCATCTTCAACAATAACTCTTTGCTAATAATACCTTCAGTAGCCTTGTTTTTAGAGAGGTGGACACTTAAGACATCTGACTGTGAAACCAATGTACCCAAGGATACTTGGCTAATACCATTCTCAGCACAAAAGCCTGACATATCTTTGATATCATTAATCAAAATCTTACAACCAAATGCTTTTATTAGCTTCACTAATGCTTTACCAACATAACCACAACCAACAATACCATAAGTCATTGACGACAATTGCCGCCCCTTAACTTGCCGCCACTCACATTTTGATGCTAATTCAATTGAAAGAGGAATATCTTTCAATAAGTTCAGAACCATAGCTAGGGTATATTCGGCGACATTTTGCGCATTAACTCCTGCCGTCCACCCTAAACTTATGCCATGAGAATCCATTGACTTTAAGTCAATTTTATCTAAACCAACACCATACTTACCAATAAATTTAAGCATCGGCAAACGACTCAACACATAGTCATCTATAACTTCAAGCGCAACAATTGCGCCATCATAGCCAGACAAGTAGTCGATGAGTGCATCTCCAACTAGCGACACACCTTCATCGTTGAATTTCACATGTGCATAGTTTTCAAGCAACTCACCTCTTAGAATATGATTCTGAGAGAATGATCGAGAACAAACTGCGATTTTACTAATATGATCCATTTTCACAAAACTAATACCTATAACGAGCTAGATGATTTAATACTTATTTAAACTGGAATTATCCAAGCCCCGTAATATGCTCTCGGCAAGAATAAAATCAGGCTCATTACTAATTTTAATACCGTGCAGAGGATTAATTGGAAGCAATAGCCTATTTTTACCGATATAGGCAGATCCAGTTAATTCGTAATTTTTTATATAACTTTTGACATCCCAAATAGTAACCGCCCAATTTAATATTTGGACATAAGGATTACTTTGCGTTGGGGATAATTGTTCCGCTAGGTCAATATTTATTGGTTTACCTTCACAAAAAGTCTGCATTTGTGTCGATTCGCAGGTAATCAACGTGTCGCAATCACCATTACGAAACGCATCGAGCGCATTAGTAACATCTTGCGGGCTTATCAATGGACACACGGGACTAATCATAACCAATGTATCGACTTCAACATTGCGCATAAAATCAATTGTAAACACATCACCTGACGCTGTGTCGGATGCTAGTTCTTCTGACCTTTTATAAGCTTGTACATCCATCCTTGAAGCCAAAGAAAGCATTTCATTCGAATCAGAATTTACATAAATGGCATCAAATTGCATGCAATTTTTTGCACAGTTTATTGCATATGTTAAAAGTGGCTTCCCTGCTAACATTCTTAAGTTCTTTGCCTTCACTCTTTTACTTCCGGCTCGCGCAGGAATATGTGCAACCACTCTACCCAAGTCTCTCATAAACTATCTCTATATAACTTCATTTTAAAATACTCTTCTATTATTAAAACAATATTATCATCTAGCTCAAGAGTAGTTGTAAACATATCACCTAAACCGCGAGTCAAAATAACCTTAACCTCACTTCCTATATTTTTTTTATCTCTCTTCAGAGCTTTAAAATATTCGTCAATATCAAAATAAGGTATGGTTATGGAACTCCAAATTTCTTGCAAAATAGGTCGGATTTCATTTCTTAGGGATATATCAATTAGACCTTTTTTTGCCGATATAATGTTAGCAAGGTCTATGCCATAGGCTACAGCAACCCCATGAGGTACTGTAAACTTGGTTACCGCTTCTAGTGCGTGACCAAATGTATGCCCATAATTGAAAACATTGCGTGGCCCAACATCGAACTCATCTAATTCAATCATTTTCTTTTTGATAGACAGGCTTTTCCAAACAAGACCCTCTAATATAGCCATATCATGTTTGGATTTTTTTACAGTGTCAATAAATTCAATAGGCTCTACACTTCCATCCACCAAGAAATAATGCATCATCTCCCCTAGTCCGGAGCATATTTCTTTTACATCCAGAGTGTCGCAAAAAGACAGGTCAATAAATATTTTTCTAGGGGGATGAAAACCACCTAATTGATTTTTATAATTACCAAGATTGACAGATGTTTTACTTCCGATACAGCTATCACATTGCGCTAAAAGGTTTGTAGGAAAAAATATCCAATCAACGCCCCGAAACATAATTGAAGAGGAGAACGATGTAATATCTTGAGTTATACCTCCTCCAATAGCAAATATTCTATTATTCCTAGAAAACCCTGATTCGATTATTTCCTCTATTATTTTCCCTATCTCAACGTAACTCTTAGAGTTTTCGTTCGCATCTATGAATATAATTTTATTATTTTTAATCAAAGTTAAAAATAATGGGTAGAGTTCAGCAACATATCTATCAACTATTAGCACATCTCCATCTAATAACTCCTTACATAATGCGACATCCCAAGGTCCAAAAGCAACACTATATTCACCCCTAAAAGACCTAACGTTAAAATTTTCAAACAATACTAAACCCTCCATCAATAACAAAATTTTGCCCTGTAATATAAGTATTTTTATTACTGCACAAAAATAAAACTAACTCAGCTATTTCTTTGGGTTCTGCCATCCGCTTGCAAGGGATTTTAGATTCGAGATCAGCTATATCCTCGGCTGTTAAACTTTGTGACGTCAAATCAGTAGCTGTAAAACCCGGAGATACCGCGTTGACTAGAATGCCATAACTGGCCAAATCAACTGCCAGCGAACGAGTAAGCCCAACCAAAGCAGTTTTTGAAGTTGAATATGATACTCGCCCTGCCTTGGTAACCGTGCTCCATATTGACGCAATATTTAAGATATGGCCACCCTTATCCATCATCAACTTGCTGGCAATTTTTGAGAGATAGAACGGCCCATTAACATTAACTTCCATGACAGATCGAAAATCCGGAAATGAAATATTTTCTATCATATCAATTTTGTTGATTCCTGCATTATTAACGAGAACATCCAAAGAACTGAGCTCATTCATATATTCAACAAAGGTGCATATAGATTCTTCATCGTGTAAATCAAGTTGAACATAACTCACATTAAACGGTGCTTTTTTTTGCAATTCAGTCAGCTCTGCCTGCCTTCTTCCTGTACAAACTACATTCGCCCCCTCAGCCGCGAACATTGCAACTATTTCCGCACCTATTCCACGGGTTCCGCCCGTGACAATAATACTTTTATTTAAAAAAATCATCTATTATCCAATGTAAATACTATTCGATCATCATACTCTAGGGTGATAATATCGTCCTTAGTTAACCGTAAGCAGGAGGTTAAACCTCCTGTACTAACCCATTGGCCGGCCCTAAGGTCAAAACCATTCTCAAAGGCTAGGTGTCTAAACTCCAGCGCTGCATCAGTTGGATGCAATAACATATCATCTTGACTACCAGCGGATCTCTCTTTGCCCTTCACGTCAATAGCAATAGTGAACTCTTTAGAGGGAAGTCCTTTTTGAATAGGACCCAATACCAATGCACCTGCAGCGCACCTGTCTATAATCAAAGCCTCAACACCGGCGCCAGGCAAATCTGAAAATACAGAATAAGGGAATTCGATAGCAGCAGACCAGGCGTCAAAAATCACATTCGCATCCTGGCTTTCACTGTTCAGGCTGTCTGCGCCAAATGAGGACAAACGAAGCGCCACCTCTGCCTCACCTTTTAGCAGAGATAGTTGGGGTAAATTACCTTTAACATTGTCTATAAACAATACTTCATGCGCGAACAGAGGTCCAAAATAAGCTCTATCCACATTAAATAACTTTTGTGTATAGTTGTTAGTGCCTCCTAACTTCCAAGCACTTACAGCGGCCTTATGACAAGATAAATATTGCTTTACAAGAGAATAAGCGTTACCCATATTCAGATTTTGATTTAACGCCGTAAAATTAGTCTGGACACATTTATCCCGGCACACTTCGATGACGCTTAACAGACTATCGGTAGCCAAATGTTTACCCTTTTATATATGTTAATACGCGATCTGGCATCTAGATAAAATTTTCGAGCCCATCTTGCGTCTTGATTATTACGGATACTTAGGTCTCGTAAATGTATGTTCCAATAACAGAATCAATAACAGTCGTTAGCCAAATCATGTGAATGCACTCTACAATATTATAAGCGTGACTATCTACCCAAAACGCTATGTCGGAGAGCTCACGTAAAGCGTTATCTTCGGACCTTCCAGTAAATGATACCACCTTCAAACCCATTTCATGCGCAACTTTTGCAGCATTGACAACACTAGGAGAGGTCCCACTTACACTAGTCAAAACAACAACATCATTTGAGTCGGCATAGTGTTTAACACCTTCGGCCATCCAATTGTCATAACCAAAATCATTAGCAAAGCAGGTTATTAAATCCGCTTCGTTAAAAGTAACACCTCTAACCTTAGCTTGCTTGGTAAAATCAACGGCGCCATGCGCAGATATCGCAGCACTTGCACCATTACCAGCGAATATCATTTTGGCATTATTCCCCCTTACTTCTTTTGCCAAAGTTTTAAATTCTTCAAGCATAGGATAGATGCTTTCATTAAAAGCTAACTTTTTATAGATATCATAATATTTATCATAAAAATCGGACATAATTTAATCTCTCGTGTTGAACTGTAAGTTAATATAAAAGCGCTCCAAGGGCTATTCGGAATAGTTCTAAATCCATTCAGCGGATTTATAAACTTGATCTATGAGTTTGGTAACGGTCGCGGCATCAGAATAACTTGCATACTTATATGGCCTACCCTTTATGCAGGCGTCTACAAAGCCAGTCATCTCCTGCTCCCATGATGAATTTTGCTCATAACGATATTCTTCCTCACCTTTATAAGATGAAATTGCTGAGTCATTTGGCCGCACTACTAAAATTTCGTTTCCATAGTTCCCAGAATTAGTTCTCAGTCCATTCAAAATCAGACTACCTTTTTCGAGAAATATTTCCAATGAAAAAAGGTAACGCCATTGTGTTACAGTGCTATGCAAAGATGCAGTGATTTTGCGTTTTTTGGACGCAAAATTGACAAATGCGTTATCCTCAATTCCCTCGATATTTAAATAGCTATTACTAAAGACGGCAGATGCGAAATCAAATCCACCTGCAAATTGGTTCATTAAATCAACAAGATGAATTCCTTGATCAATTAAAATTCCGCCGCCATTCAACTTAGGATCGCATCGCCACGTATATCGGTAATTTTCATCGACCTCTTTACCGTAACGCCCTCGCATCCACAAAACTTTTCCAAGAACATAAGAATCAATAATTTCACCTATTTTAAGTATCGACCCGTGCTGCCTGTGATTGAAACCATAACCCAAAACGAGATCCTCTCTGATATGTGGCTCAATCATTTCAAGACATTCATAATTAATCGCAGCAGGCTTTTCGCAAAACACGTGCTTTCCCGCGGATAAAGCGGCGATTACATACTCAGGTGCCAGTGCCGGCGGCACACTAATAAGTACTGCATCAACTTTTTCAAGCAACTCATCTAGGACTGCATATTTTTTAATACCATTAACCATATCTACATGCGGATCAAAAAAGCCGTCTATTACTACACGATTGTCTTTCTGAAAAATATTTAGTCTTACCTGTGAAAATCGGCCAAAACCAATAAATCCAACTACTAACGACTCTTTGGGCATTGCAATTTAATCCTTAAATTAGCCTTAAACAACCTAAAAATTGTGCTAAAGCATTAGAGTAAACGTGAAGGGAACTAGAAAGATGATAAGAATGGCGTTATTGATGCCGCCGTAAAAAATATGCTCTATATAGTGCTACACAAGAGAACTTACACCTTTTGATTCAGCGTTAATGACGAAGAAAATAAATAAAATACCGTATGATTCTCACTCTTCGAAAAGTACACCTTAGACATCAAACTAAATCACTAAATGCTAGTATTTAGTGATTTAGTTTGATTCAGATCATCAGTAACACTCATAACCCAAGGTTATCCTTATCTGATAATCGAACGGCTATAACATCACAAAATTTAGATTTCGAGCCGTCATACCTGTGTATATTCATCGCCACTAAAGTTGCAAAGCTAGGGTCAACCTTTTGGAGACGTCCTACTATAAAATCCACATCATTAGCCGTAAAGTACTTACTTTTATTGAGTTTTTTAAATCTCTCTTTAATCTGCCATAAAATTGGTTGGTCAGTCAGGTTGAGAAATACTCTCTTCAGTATTTTCATGACGGGCCTATTTTTGATAGTAATCGAGTAGTCTGATTCAGATGCCAAACAAACAATTGCATCTGTCACTCTGCTAGCTGACTTCCCATCAATATCATGAAAAGATTGATGAATCAGTTCACGAGTGATGTCGCTAGATGAAGTCGACGTGATATTCTGGAGATTATGCTCAGCCAGCATTTCAATCATTTCCTCAGTATTGCTCACTGATTTACTCAACGCATCGGGTAGAGGCCTAAAAATTGCTGTATTATTTAACCAGCCTGGCGATAAAATCGGCTTTCCCATCAAAGCAGCCTCAACCGCAGTACTGCAGTTGAGGTGAACCAAGCATTTCGATTTGGAAATCCAAGCATTCGATGAACCCTGCTGAACTACCTCAATATTCGAAAATCCTACAAGATCTTCATACCCATTAATATTTTCAAATGGATGAGGCCTCAAGACAAAGCTCTGCGCAGGCATTGAAATAGCAACTGACTTGATGAGTTCCTTCATACCAGCAAATGCAATCACATTCTGCTCAGCCAGCTCTCTAGCCAGCGTATCAGGAAACCCAACACGCAGCAGTGTTTTGTACTCATCTCCCTTTCCTGAAGAAAATTTAGGATTAACAATAGGGAAATTAGTATTAAATAAAATGAAGTCAGTATTTGGTATGTTAGTTTCAATTGCCCTCGACCAAGGGTCTACAAAAAAGTCATACCGCGGACAACCAGTGACAACAGTTTTGCCTACTGGAACAAGTCCCCTATTCTCCACTGCACTCATTTGCCCCGAACCCCAGAACATATAAAGGTCTATCAAATGTGTCATTTTAGATTCAGAAACTAAGTCTGCAAACTCTTCAAAATCTCGTCCAGCAATACCTTCTGTATCTAGTATTACAACTTTAATTCCAGCACGCTTGTAATCTAAAAATATATCTAGGTTATTAGGTCGCAGATAATTTAAAACAATGACATCGATGTTTTCAAATCTGGCAACAAATCTTTGTTTATACATCGGAATTAATAGTACTTGAAGGCCTCTCTTAGCAAGGCGCCCTGCGACTAAAACTAATCCTTCAAGATCTCTTTGAGGATTATCGACCACCAACCCTACCGTAATGTTTTTCATAAAAGCCTAAATCCTGATTCGATACAAGGCGGATACAACCGCCTGATTAGATGGGCGAAAATCACTAACCACATTTTTGTAACCTAGGATAAGTAAATTTAATATATCTACGCTATTCAAACTAACTAGTTAATCCTTTTCTGTAGTTGAGACTTCGTGGATGTATAGTCTAGTTTTATTACAGGTAGTGATATAAGGTTTAGGATATGGTCCTTGAAGCATTCTTATTTTATTTTCTAAATACTCTGCTGACTTGGACTGCAATTCATCTAGTGTTATTTCACTTTCATGCGGCTTTCTTCGATTAAAAAGCGTCGCTTGCTCATGTTTCTGAACAACAAACTGAACGCCATCACTTAAAATTTCTTTTGTTAACTCGTATCCTATTAATTCTATTCTACTGAAAATTTCTTCAATACTACCCTTCAAACTTAGATAAGCCTGCTTTGCAATTGGTCCAGTATCAATGCCATCATCCATTAAGAAAATGCTAACCGCAGAATCCAGCTCTCCTCTAATTATTTGATTTTGGAGAGGACTACCGCCTCTATATTTTGGAAGTGGGCTAGGATGTAACATCAAACATTGAAAGTTATCTATTAAGTTTGATGAAATAATATCACTCCAACCATAGAAAAGAACGAAATCAGGGTCGAATTCCTCGATCTCATTTTTAGAAAAATCTTCCTTGGAGAGTTGCATCAAAAACTGGTGGTCGGTATTCATCTGCAAATTTTTATAAATATTAATAGACCAATCTCTGTAACCAACACAAGCTATTCTCATTAATCGAATCCTCGAATTAGATAGAACGCCTCAGCATATTCAACACCAGATTGGCTGCCACGACTCATAGCTTGCGCTTTAATACCTAGCCAAGATCTTGGGAACGGATACTCTCGCATTTCTCCCTCATAGCGCTCTAAAGCCGACCATTTAATACATAATTCGGAATCAGTAAGAGAAACAAAATAGTTAGGGATGAAAGATTGCATGAAGGTCCATTCACTTGATGAAGGAACTTCATAAGCAAATAGCCGCTTTACTATGTGGCTCCCACACGGCCGAGTCGCCATTATAGTGGATCGATGAGTAATTCTATGATCGTTATTTGAATCAACTTCAGAATGCGTAAATACAGTGTCTGGCTTAAATTCGTTGATCACTCTCTCAATAATCTTATTTATACTAATAATTGGCGTTTGATCGAATCTACCACAAGGTAAATTGAAAAACTCCAAATCATAAACCCCTACTTCTCGCAATGCTTCAACCGCACAGGAGTTTCTAACTTTTATCGCTGCCTGACCAGCCTCACATGTTGGATCATCATATCGGCAGGTTGAACCTTCTCCGAGAAATAAAATCTTAATGGCAATTCCAAGAGCGACATATTTAGCGATTGTCCCGCCACAACCAAGTAGTTCGTCATCAGGATGGGCAGCAATTACCAACACCTTCTCTATATTCATACTATCTCCAATCCATAGGGATGAAAGTGATTTGATGAAAAGGCGCCGTATTCATGAGTCTTGAAAAGTAGTTTACCATTTTGAATAATCTGATCTCTCTTTAATTCTGATATGTTTTCCGAGTGCCTTCTATAGCCAAATAAAATTTGCGGTACGTGAACTCCGACAAACCCGAGCTGAAGAAGCCTCAAGACGAACTCATAATTTTCTAATCCACTATTAACAATATCTACTTTATATCCAGCTAATCGCTTAATTAAATCAGCTCGGAACAACGTACCAGTAGCTAAAAAATCGCCTCGACCGAATATTTCTTCCTGATCAAATTGAGGCAACCTAACCTCTTTTATTTCATCTCCATTTTGATCAATTACTTGATAATCCGAATATAGGAAACTATGGCCTGCCTTTAAATACGGCTGCATTGACAGGAGATAGTCGGGAAGCAAGGTATCATCAGCGTCTACCCGAACTATATATTTACCTTTCGCTCTATTGAATCCATAATTCGACGCTTTCTCAATGCCCGAATTCTCAATGCGATAACATCTAACGTTAGGTGCGAACGTTTTTTTTAGTATTGTTGGCGTATCGTCGCTGCTTCCATCATCAACAATAATAATCTCGTATTCAACATCACATGCTGTTTGCCACACACAGGAGTAGATACAAGATTCCAGGTAGCGCTCATAATTATAAGTTGTGATTATTATTGAGACATCCATAAAGCAGGTCCCCTAACTTAGATCTCTTTCACGAAGGTAGTCACCTTTGTCCAAATCCCTTCGCACTACTGAGCCCATAAGCTCTCTTAATTTTGCTGGAGAAATAGCGTCACTGGGGCAAGGCCGTAAAGGTACTAAATCACCCTCAGATAAAATATGCCCAGCCTTGATAGAATCTTTTAATCTGAGGGATCGACGTTGAACTATAACTGTCTCCAACTCATTATCTTCGACCTTTTTAACTCCAAATCCCATGGCCAGCTCGAGTTCTCGAGTTCTATCAACCATGTCTCGCCAGGTCTTAGGATCCATTGAGAAAGCGTGATCTGGGCCGACGCGTGTAACATCATCAGTAAAATGTTTTTCAATCATAGACGCGCCTAGCGCTACTGCACCCAACACAGTCGAATGTTGGGGGGTATGATCGCTCAAACCCAAAACCATATTAGGATACATTTGTCTTAACGTTCTCAGAACATTTAACTGGATATAATTAAAGTTCTCTAACTCAGCAGTATAGTTAGTGTTGCATTGCATCAATCCAAATTGGGGGTTTATCGATAAGGCCCAACTGACCGCATCAACCACTTCATCCATTGTGGAAGCACCGCATGCTAGGAAATAAGGCTTTTGCTGAGCTGCTACCTTTTCAACCATATCTCTCCAGGTAATATCGCCAGACCCAATTTTATAAGCCGGCACATGACTATTAAGATGATCTATAACTTCTAAGGAATACGGTGTGGTAAAAAATGGAATTCCTGCGTCGACGCAAGTATTTTTAAGCTCCTCTGTCCAATTAAGACTAACACTTGCGTCCGCATATACCTCACTTACTGATTTTTCCCATTTCGATTGATGGGACTGCTTACTTCCCATATTTTGAAACCCTTCTTTACTCACGATTGTTTCAGCTTGAAAATGCTGAAATTTGGCAGCATCAGCACCAGCCTCCGCAGATAGATATATCAGATCTTTGGCTCTAGATAAATCACCATCATGGTTAGCTGCAATATCAGCAATGAAGTATGTTTTATTGCCGGGCCCAATCCGTTTTCCTTCTATATTAATAGTATTATCCGGTTTCATTGATATAGTCTCCTTTAATTAACGTTATTTTATTCTCTAAAATAGGTATTTTTAAACAGCTACGCGCTGACTAAAACTTGGAATTCTCTACCATCATGGAAGTCCTTATCGTTAGCAATAGGATCACTACAACATAGGATTTTTGCCACATTGGCTCCGTTTTCTGCTACTAAGTAAATGAGGTTTTTAAGGCACTACATACACCCACCATAGCTAGCTACCGAATTAGAGATGAAATCAGTACTGTAGTTATACCCCGTTAGTCATTGGTCAACATTAATTAGCTGATTAGATTTTATAATCATAATCTATTATCACTCTGTTAATTTCACACTCTAACGTAGGTAAAACAATATTTAATGTCTGCTCAATTTTTTCTACTTTCAAACGCATATCTCTTGGTCTATAAGTTTTCATAAAAGACACATCATCAATGGATACAACTTCAACATTAGCCATACCAAAATTAAGTTTCTCCATAAATAAATGCGCAAATTCAGATTTACTTAAACCGCTCCGTGACCCCAAATTAAATATTCCTAAAGGTTGCTGGGAGACCAAAACAATAATCATCTCTGCGAGAGTAACCATTGATAGAGGGCTAAAAAAAACATCTTCAAAAAGAACGATTTTATGATCATTTACAATACTATTGTGCACCCAGTCGGTAAAGCTAGTCCTTCGATTACTCATACTTTTGCCAAAAAAGTTCGTTCTCAAAACTGTACTAGGGACCCTCTGGGCAGCAAGCTCTGAAGCATATTTCGAAAAACCATAATAATTAGTCGGCATTACATCGTCTTCATAATGCGGACCAGGCCCATCATAAACTTGGTCAGTCGATAAATGTATCAGATGACAGGGCTTTGCTCTAGATTCAATCCATTTTACCAAATTGTCCGCGGTACGAACGTTCACCAAAAACGCCTGCTTGGGATCCGACTCGCAAAGATCGACATCAGTCAATGCAATCAAATTTAGCAGTACATCTGGCTGCAATTCATCAAGAACGGAACACAGTAGTCTGGACTCCCCCGCATCGCACATAAAATCACTATCTACAGATCTGCCAACGGTAACCACATTATGACCGGCCAAACGTAGAGCTGGAACCAACACGCAACCAAATAGACCTGATGCCCCTAGCGTGACTATCTCCATTCTACAAAATCCCACTCAGCCATTTTTTAGTATCTCCCTCAACAACTCAGCTCTCTTCCAGTCATCAGGATTATCTATATCAACAACCCTCCAATTAGGAATTACCATTCCTACCCCATCGGAATGCATTTTTTTGTGCGCTATCCATGCGCTCGCTTTACCCCAATAGAATTGACCAGCATCATGGAAAGTTACTTCTAAATCCTGAGTTCGACTGAGCTCATTCTTAGAATCAATAAACTCCATTTGCCCCGACTTTAGCTGACGCATCGCTCTTTGTGTCGGATGAACATACTCTGCTACAGGGTATACAAAATCTGAATTATTTTTTTGCATTAAATTATAAGCATTAACCAAATCTTGCGATTCGATAAACGGTACACCAGGATAGATACAGCATACTAAATCAATCTCCCAACCAAGGTTCTCACACTCTTCAATAGCATGTGAAATCACTGGGACTGTTGGGGTCAAATCATCAGAAAGATGCGAAGGCCTGAAAAATGGAACTAAAGCTCCATAATCTTTGGCTATTTTAGAAATTTCTTTATCGTCAGTAGAGACAACTATATGATCAAATATTTCCGCGCTAGTAGCTGCGTCGATAGCCCAGGCTATCATTGGCTTACCACCAAAGAATTTAATGTTTTTTCTCGGTATACGCTTACTTCCCCCTCTGGCCGGTATTATTGCAATGTTCATAACAAAAAATTAAGCGTAGAGAGACTCGAAACAATTAATCGTACCGAAAATCTGATCATATCTTCCCCAATTTGGCCTGATTCTCAACTAACCATTGTTGCAACTCTTCCTTCGTCATCCACTCCGCATTAGTACTACTGTTATAAGTAAATTCTGCAGGGACTTTAACGCCATCTTTAATACGTGCGGGATCATTGCCCCAGCCATTTATAACAGGCAATATTTTGTAATACCCGGGGTATGAGTAAGTTGAAGCTGCATCTTCATAGCCTATCATCTGCTCGTGAAGCTTTTCACCAGGCCTAATTCCAATAATCTTTTGCTCGGCATTAGGAGCAACAGCATTAGCCAGTTCGGTCACCTTCATTGAAGGAATTTTTTTGACATAAATTTCACCTCCAACCATATCCTCAAAAGCCAACCAGACGAGACGAACAGCATCTTCTAGAGAAATCATAAAACGTGTCATATCCGGATCGGTAATAGGTACAGATCCAGAATCTTTGATTTGATTGAAAAATGGAATAACTGAACCTCTCGAGCCCATGACGTTTCCGTACCTCACAACTGAAAACTTTTTTGCATGCTCTTTAGAGTATGCATTTCCGGAGACAAACAGCTTATCCGATGCTAATTTTGTCGCGCCATATAAATTAATTGGACTACTAGCTTTATCTGTCGAAAGTGCCACACAAGACTGAACAGTCGTATCAATACAAGCATCAATAACGTTCATTGCTCCATTAATGTTGGTTTTTACACACTCAAATGGGTTATATTCAGCTGTCGGAACTATTTTGGTAGCGGCTGCATGAACCACATAATCAACTCCGTCTAATGCCCGATAAAGACGATCTTTATCTCTTACATCACCGATAAAAAACCTAATTCGCTCATCGTCTCCGAATAATTTTGCCATTTCCCACTGTTTCATTTCATCCCTAGAAAAAATAATTATTTTCTTTGGGTTATAGTTTTTAAGGGTCATCGGGACAAATGCATTTCCAAAAGATCCTGTTCCGCCAGTAACTAGGATAACTTTTCCATCAAACATTTTGTTTTTCCTTTTGTAACACAGTTTCGAAATACGATATCGTTTTAACTAGACCTTCATCTAACATAACTTTAGGCTCCCAGTCTTGAAGCATTTTTTTGGCTCGCCTTATATCAGGTTGGCGCTGAGTAGGGTCGTCTTGCGGTAAAGGCAAAGACACTAATTTTGATGAGGATCCCGTCAACGAGATTATTTTCTCTGCTAACTCTAAAACTGTAAACTCAAAAGGGTTACCCAAATTAATCGGCAATGGATTCCCAGTGGAATCATTGAGGGCCATAAATCTAATGAATCCTTCAATCAAATCATCAACATAACAAAAACTTCTAGTTTGATGTCCATCACCAAATATTGTTATGTCACGATTCTGTAGAGCCTGCATTATAAAGTTACTTACAACTCTGCCATCATTTGGGTCCATCCTGGGGCCATAAGTATTAAAGATTCTAGCTACCTTGATATCTAAGCCGTGCTGTCTGTGATAGTCAAAAAATAACGTCTCAGCACAGCGTTTACCCTCGTCATAACAACTACGAATACCAATTGAGTTAACATTTCCCCAGTAAGACTCTGGCTGAGGGTGTACAAAAGGGTCACCATATATTTCACTTGTGCTTGCCTGAAAGATAGGAGAATTTAACCGCTTAGCTAACCCCAAAACATTTAAGGCGCCCAAAACGCTAGTTTTAGTGGTTTGAATAGGATCATGCTGATAGCTCACTGGACTAGCAGGGCAGGCCAAATTATATATTTGATCTACTTCAAGATAGAGTGGAAATGTAATGTCATGCCGAATAAATTCAAACTTCGGATTATTGTCAAGATGCGCAATATTACTTTTTGATCCAGTAAAAAGATTATCAACACAAATAACATGACTCCCTTGATCTAAAACTCTATCTATCAAATGGGATCCTAAAAATCCTGCACCGCCAGTTACGAGAACCCTTTTTGGTTTTTCAAAAAGAAGCATTTATAAATCTCCTGAAATCAGTATTAAAAATATTCGAATCCTTTCGAATTGAGAATTCGACTTCCCTGAAAATGGACGAAAATGACATCAGCTATAACCTCTATTTATAACACTAATTTATATTACCAATTTATCTAAGATGCCAAAACGAACTACTCTTACTGGATACCCATGACATACATTATTTAAAAATACTTATTCAAGTCTCTGAACCTACCAGACAGAACGTCCACCATCAATTACAATATTTTGCCCGGTCAGATAGCTGGAAGCGTCGGAACAAAGAAACTGAATAGCCGAGTGATACTCATCGGCACTTGCCATTCTTCCTGCGGGAATCAATGAAGTTAGTTTTTCCATAAATTCCTTACCTTGGTTATTTTCCACCCCACCTGGTGATAAGGCATTACATCTAACACCCTGCTCTGGCCAGTACGTCGCAAGGTAACGCGTCATACCCACTAAACCAGCCTTTATAACTGAATAAGTTATGGGCTTCACAGGCTGGTCTCTCTCTGCAACTCCTTCTTTACGGTACAATTTTTGGTCTGGCGAAATCACAGACAGGTCAGATGCTATGTTCAAAATAACACCTCCTAGCTGTTTTTTAGCCATAGCACTGCCAAAAATTTTGGCGCATAAAAAAGCCCCTGTTAATCCTACAGAAATCTCTAGATCCCACTGTGAAAGTCTAAAATTTTCTAAGCGTGAGGTCTCACCAAGCGACGAACCCTTAACTACCTTCGGGTCAATTGCGGCGTTGTTAATGAGAATAGATATATCTAGATCCTTGCTATGAAGGCTGTCTAAAACACTTAATATACTCAACTCCGAGGTGACATCCATGGAGTAGGCCAAAATATTGTTTTCTCCATAAACAGAAGCTAATTCTGCCCTTTCAACTTCGAGGCAGGTCTCTCGGACATCAGTAAGCACGATTTTAGCTCCATTCTCTAATAAAGCTTTAGCATGCTCTCGACCTAATAAACCAGCAGCACCGGTTATTAATGCCACTCTTCCGGATAAATCAAATTTATTTCGCATCGTAACTCCTTCTCACTAACTATATTGATCGGGTCTGTCCACCGTCTGAAGTCCAAATAGAACCCGTAGAATTATTCGATATTGAAGATGCTAGAAACAACGCAAGGTTAGCTATATCTTCTACCTTCCCTAATTTATGTAAGGGGACATTTTGTGTTAGCATTTGGGCTACAGCATCTGGATTTTCTTGCATTTTTAAATCCCATACAGACCCTTCAAACAGCACATTACCGGGAGAAATTCCACAAATACGAATACCCTCATCACCCAAGGGTCTAGAGATACCCTTTATGTAAGCATTTAGCGCAGCTTTAGCAACGGAATAAGTAACTGGTGCGCCAGGGATTACTTCATTGCCGCAGATTGAAGAGATACAAATAATAACTCCCTCACTGGCCTTTAAGTAAGGTCTTGCAGCCTCAACAACACAAGTTGTACTATAAAAATTTATATCAAAAGCATCTTTCCATGCCTTTATGTTTTCTTGCCCTGGCTTTACGGACCGACCGCTTCCAACATTACATATAACAACATCCAAGCCTTCTAGTTTTTGTACACTTTCTTCAATAACTTTTTTAGCGCCACGTTCATTGGAAACATCACCTATTACAAAAAAGCTCCCCGGAACGGAGTCAATAACATCCTGAGAAATTTCAGCGCGCCCATTCAAAGCAACCCTGCATCCTTCAACAGAGAACTGCATTGCAATTTGCAAACCAATTCCTCTTGATGACCCTGTTACAAGTACTTTTTTACCAGCAAGATTAAGATTCATACTCTGCTATCCAATTAATAGTCATATCTAGATAATGCTTTATTACCTCACTATGTTGGCCCGAGGGATCGCGTGCAGTTTGAAGAATATAATTACCCTTATAACCGCATTTGGAGAGGTTAGCGAAGACAGTCTCAAAGTCAGCATTACCCTCTCCTAAAGGGACCGTAGTGCCACCTAAAGGCCGGTCTTTGACATGGACATTTAATATTCTAGACCCATAACCAGCAAATTCCTCGTTGACGTTAAATCCTTGCGACGCACTGTTACCAATATCGTAATTTATTCCAAAAATATTTGGATTCATTTTACCGATAAAACGCTCCAATGCGATTGGCGCAAAGTCACTTTCAAACGCAACTTTTACTCCATTTTCGACAAGCATAGTCTCATGATCAGCTAAAACGTCTATCAAATAGCTTTCTTCTCTTTCTGACGTTAGGGCACCATTGTCGACTAAAGGTACTACGACAATTTGTACATTTAAAGAACCACACGCACATACAACTGCATTAAAGTCATCGATAAGACCCTTTCGATTATCAGACGCAGTCTTCCAAAATGGAGCCTGCATAAAGCAATCTCCCGTTAAAGAAGGTATCTTTAGTCCATTTTCCTCGGACAACCGGATAATCGCTTTTTGGCCCTCCGCAGTCATAAAGGGATTTTTATACAGATCATCCTGATCCAGAGTCCATTCCATAAGCGCGATTTCTATTTCACGTGCTTGCCTGAATTCCTCTTGCCATAGACGCCACGGGAAAGCCTGTATTTTCCCATCAATAACTTCGGATAACCGACCCTGCATAAAGCCAACGTTATACATTTATAATCCTTTCGCTGTCCATCCGCCATCCACGAACAAATCTGTGCCTGTAACATAGGACGATGCGTCTGATGCCAAAAAAATTGCAGCTCCGCACAAATCACTTACCTCACCCCACCTGTCTAATAACATCCGCTCCCGACGCGCCTGGTTCATATCATGATTCTCAAAGCTGGACTTTGTCATATCTGTTTTTATATAACCTGGTGCCAAGTTATTAACTCTAATATTGTCTGCACCTAAGTCATTCGCTAGAGCCTTAGTTAGCATTTTAAGACCACCTTTGGATGCTACATAGCTCGGATTGCCAGGGAAGCCCAATTTTGAACCAATACTTGTGATATTTATAATTGAACCTCCGCCTGCACGCTTCATGAAGGGCAAAGTTTCAATACAGCACGCGTATATCGCTACAAGATTTGTTTCAATCGTATTTCTAAAATTGGTTACCTCGTCCCCGGCCAGATTAGGAGTAGTTACTCCAGCAGCATTCACTAAAACATTTAACTTATGCCCCTCATTATGAATCTTTTTCAATACCGCCAATAATTGCTCCTTATCTGTCACATCACAGGATATATAATTCCATTTTGGATCCATACTTTCAACCGACGTTCGTCCTAAGCCATAAACAACAGCTCCAGCCCTATAAAAGGCCTCAGCGATCCCTCTACCAATTCCACGTGATGCCCCCGTAACCAGACACACCTTACCTTCCATAGAGAATACACCGTCAAGATAACTCTTAAACATTTAATCTATATCCATTTAATATCGCCTCACATAAGGCTACGTCTTCAATATTGTCGATTTGATACATTTTGTATTTCTCTTGCTCATAAAATCCCACATAACCACCTAATCGATTTTTATTTTCAACAAGAAGATCAGGAGCAACAATGTAAAAAGATCCATTCTCTAGGTACTTTACTTCAATATCTTGCCGACGCTTTCGGTTAGTATATTCATAGTTTATTGATTCAGCTCCAGATTTACCCATGCGCCACTCAAAATGATCTTCAATTTGAGTTACAGACAAAAGTGAATCGAAATTCCCTTTATAGTATTTGTCTATAGCCTCATCTAGATCATGACGGCCACGAATAGGCGAGGTAGGTTGTATGCAAACAACTAAGTCAATTTCAACACTTAGTTTAATTTCATTGATCGCGTGAATCCAAGCCTCTTCAGAAGTCGCCTTGTCCCCAGAAATATTTGCCGGACGCTTGATCGCTCTTGCTCCATATGCCTGGGCTATATTTAGTATGTCTCGGCTATCAGATGTTACCCAAACCGAATTGATTTTTGAGCTACGCAAAGCGTGTTCAATAGACCAGGCAATGAGCGGTTTACCGGCCACTAAAAGTGTATTTTTTCCTGGAATACCTTTAGAGCCCCCTCGAGCAGGAATTATAGCAACGCAATCACCCATTATTAAGGCCTCAAACTAGAAAAAATCGACGACTCAACTAATCCACATACTATATGGCCAATTAGTATATGACATTCTTGGATTCTTGCCGTGTCAGTAGATGGCATATTTAGAGTATCGATGTCATTACCTAGCATACCTCTACCTGATCCTGTAAAAACGACGCTAGTGATATTTTTCTTTTTGGCGGCATCTAACGCCTTTAATATATTAGAACTATTACCACTTGTAGTAATAGCTATTAACACATCTTCAGGGTGAACTACAGACTCGACTTCCCTTGAAAAAACATTATCATATCCGTAATCATTCCCAATGGCGGTCATAGCGGAACTGTTAGTCCCCAACGCAAGTGACGCCAAACCTGGACGGTCGAATAAAAACCGAGATGTAAACTCTGCAGATAGATGCTGAGCATCCGAAAAACTACCTCCGTTTCCACAGAAAACGATTTTACCACCTGCTTTCAAAGCTTTCGAACACTTCTCAGCCACATCAAATACCTTCTGCATCAAAACATCATCACTGAGGAGGGTAGTTTTGACATCAATTGATGCCTGAATCTCTGCTTTTACCATGTCAATTGTCATTAATATATCCTTAAATGATAGTTTCTAAACGTTGAAGGGCGATCCAAAATCCTTCACCGCCATTTTTATGTCCCTGCCAAATTTCAGGTATAAAAGATGCAACAGGGCAATGTTTATCCAAAATACCTGCTAGCCTCTTGAAATCTATATCTCCCTCACCTATCTGCAGGCCTTCCCCATTCACACCTAAAGCATCTCCAAGGTGTAAATGCGCGGTAATTGGGGATATTTTCTCAGAAAAATCATAAAAATCAACACCGAAATGATTACTCATCAAACGTGAGTGTGAAATATCAAAGCACATACGCAGGTTTAACTTTTCACACCAATATATACATTCATCTGCGTGGACGAATAAATTTTGATAACGCTGTCCGCCAAAATGCCAGGGGAATGGCGCCATTGTTTGCGGGATCAATTCAACACCCTCCATGTCCAACAAGGACAAACTATTTTCAAACCGCTTATAGTAACTATTTAGTTTCTCTGGGGGGAGCAGTCCATCCATTGTGAATCCACCAATATTTGCCACAATCATTGGCCGCTTACTAGCTGGGAAATACTTCTTCAATGCTCGAGTAATATTGATAACTCTTTGCGTCTCCGTGATTGAATATTGGCGGTACTCTTCATCAGGAGAAGCCAAATCCATAAGACGACTTTCGGAAAAAAGCTCAGGGGCATGTACGACAAAGTTACATTTATATTCTGCACAAAAAACTTCATCGATATTAATATCTAGATCTGAATACGAAAGGTGGAACTCAAATACATCAGGGCTGATTTTGGAATTATATTCTGAAAAATCATGATAACGGACCGGGACTCCCCATGGGCGATTGAAATCATAGATCTTGGGTTCGATTCTTGCATCACGAAGATCTGAAGCATAAAAATACTCTTCCTCTGACATATCACGCTGTACCGTTCTCCCCAAAAGTTGTTCATAGCTTTGAGCTGACAAACCCTGACCCGGGCTGAGGACCTTTAAATGTTGGGGCTCAATTATGGTGCCCTTTAATAAATCTTTGGATGCGACCAAACTTTTGGCCAAATTTTCTCGGTTTATCATTTCACCCTGCGAAATAGTTCTGTCAATACCATCGCCCAGAGCTTCTTCTATCTCTCGAATCCCCGCGACCAGAACTTTAAACTCAGACATTTCTAGACTGGCAGCATGATCAGGCCCCTCCATACTCCTATCAAATGTAAAATGTCGCTCAACAACCTTTGCGCCGAGGCCTACCGCAGCCAATGTCACTGCAACTCCTCTTTCGTGGCCAGAATAGCCAATTAGAGGATGAATATCCTTTAATTTTTTAATCCAGTTAAGGTTGATGTCATGTAATGGTGCGGGATAAGTACTGTTACAGTGCAAAAGAACAAACTCAGCGTTTCTCGAATTTAGAAAATTTGTTGTAATTTGAATTTCATCGACAGAACTCATCCCCGTCGACAAAATAAGTGGCTTTTTGGTGGCAATAAGACTTTCGATCAATGGCAAATTAGTTAGATCTGCAGAGGAAACTTTATAAGCCTTAACATCGAGCGCTTCTAAGGCAACGACACTATCGGAGTCCCAAGGAGTACACATGTATAGAATACCATTATCATTACAATATTTAGCAATATTTTTGTGCTCATCTTGGGAAAGTTGAAACCGCTCTAAAAGATCTAAAACATATTCGGTTCCAAGATCTTCACCTTGTTTAGCAAGACTCTTTTTTCTATACACCGATGTCATATTACGCATCTGGAATTTTACACAATCAGCGCCAGCATCTATGGCAGCATCGATCATTTCTAGCGCTAAATCGTAACTTCCATTATGGTTGTTACCAATTTCGGCAATAATGAAGACTCTAGCCTTTCCTATTATAAAATCTGAAATGTTCATTTATTTTTTTCCTCAGCGATAGAAATAATATTTTCTCTGGATTTCCAAGTTTTAAGTCCATCTGGCTCAAACCGAAATGGCTGCAATGTGAGATCACGAGATATCAAATAACTCATCAAACTATGTTTTTTAAAGGGCGGGACATAAAAGAGAAAAAAACCTCCTCCCCCTGCACCAAGGAGCTTCCCGCCAGAAGCGCCATTTTCAAGAGCTCCATTATAAATGTCGTCAATATGATCACTAGAGATCATACTGCTAAAATTACGCTTTAGTTTCCAGGCGCTACCTAAACATTCGCCGAATTTTGAAAGCTGCCCCCTAAGCAAGTAATTACGAATGGCATAAGTTAATTTGACATTATTCTTCACCATTTCGCGCACCCCCTCTGAGGTCATTGTCTCTTTTTGATGAATATGAATATCTCCCGAATGATGGTCTATTCCTAAATCACAAAGAATTAGACTCTCCTCCAACTCTGAAGCTATATCAGAGTGCACTCGAATAGGATGTACAACATTCTCTTCGGCATGAAACTCAATAAAATTGAAACCTCCAAATACTGCCGCATATTGGTCCTGCCAACCACCTGCAATCCCAAGATGCAAGCGCTCTGCCTGGAAAGCGATTTCCGCGACCTCATGTTGATTCCATTGATCCTCACGAAGCATATTAAAACAACCTAAGACCACCGCAGACAGAGTAGCAGATCCGCCTAAACCTGATCCAACTGGAAAGTCCGAATTAAGGCTTAAATCAAAACCATACTCAGGTTTCACTACATGCAGTAATGATTGAATCAACCCAAAAGGACCTTTTTGAGATATTGCATGGTCAAGATTATCAGCAACCAATATAGCCCCGAGATCGAAAGAACGTACTATAATTTTAGAATCATTTCGAACCCTCATAACACCATGACTGTAAATTGATATTGCCGCGTTTATAACTGCGCCAGAATTATTCTCGAAGTAATGGGTTAAATCTGACCCTCCACCCCCGAAACTTATCCGAACTGGAGCTCTGGAACGAATATAAACAGATTTTTCACCCTCTAATGGAATATAGTCTCGGGATATTATGGAGTTTAGTTTTCCCAAGCCATCAAGGATTGGGATGAATTTAATGTGGCTATCTAATCGCTTAATTAATATCTCTCTAGAGGTGTTAAGGCCAGCTGACAAAAAATCTGTATTTGCACATTTGGAAATAGGCTCATCGATAGCAACCCCATTAATGAGGGCACGCCTGATATCACCATCAGTAGCAAGACCTAATACCTGGCCTTCTTCATTACATGAAAATATAAATCCATAATGATTCTCATCGAGTTTTTCAAGCGCATCTTTGATCGAAACATTTTGGTAAATAAGGTATTTACTTAAATCAGGATCCATTTTTTCCTCTTAACTCCATCCAGTCACAAAAATATAAATAGTCCTCAGGAACACCTATATCAATAAAATCATCTAGTAACTTAATAGATCTGAGTTGCCTAGCTGAGACAAGGGTAGGGAAAACATCTTGTTCCAAAGAAAAACAGCTTCCAGGCTCAAAAGAATCAAAAATACTCGGCGCTAAATGATAGAGCCCGGAGCTAATATAACCTTCAGCTTGAACACTGGTTTTTTCTATAAAATCGGTAATTTTATCTCCATCAAACTTCAACCTACCGTAACGTTGACAATTTGAAACGCCTACAGAAGCAATTATATTGGGTGCTTCTCTCGACAAAGCCTCAATACCAGATTCCAACCATGTGTCCGCATTTGCAATTAAAATACTTTCTTTGATTTGTAATTTTTTAATAGCATTAAGAACAGACCCTCCCGTACCAAGGGGAACATCTTCTACAACACTAGTAAATTTGACATTAGAAAACTGGGGATAATCAGAAATATGATCTAATAGTTCTTGGATTTGTAACGACTCATAATGCAATAAAAAGACAAAGTCTTTTACTCCCTGCGCAACCCAATTATCTATTAAATGCATCAAGAATGGCCTCCCTACAACAGGAGCCAATGGCTTTGGAACATCCGAAACTAAAGCACGAAGGCGTGTTCCAAACCCTCCCGCCAAAACAAATAATTTTTTCAAGTTTTAAGCCCCCTTAGCTTTTAAAATCAAAGATAATGCGCCATGCCATATAGGTTGGTAACTCTGTTGTAAATATGCCTTTCACTGAACTCTAATGAAGATGTTAAGAGGATATTTTGACCAACTCCCGCAGCTATTCCAGCTTGTATGTCTGTGATTTTATCTCCCACAAGTACAGAGGCGCTAAGATCTAAGTTATATTCATCGGCAGCCTGCTGAATCATACCGGGGTTTGGTTTTCGCGAATAATCATCTTTTTTATAAACCCCCAAGCCATGCACCGGGTGATAAGGAGAAAAATAAACATTGCTAATTAATATATCCTCATCGAGAAATTTTTCACACATCCATTTGGTAAGGACATCAAAATCTGCGACATCATAATACCCACGAGCGATCCCAGCCTGGTTAGTGACAACAAGAAGAAGGTAGCCTTTGGATAAAGCTAAGCGACAACAATCAAAAATTCCATCTAAAAAATGAAAATCATCTACTTTATGCACATACCCATGGTCAATATTAATGACGCCGTCACGGTCCAAAAAGAGTGCTTTTTTATTCATAATATTTAATTATCTTTAAAAATATCTCGGCTGAATACCTTATCAAGCACATCAGAAAGCTCATCAGAGGTTCTATTCGCCACAATCACATCTGAGATAGACTTAAATACTGATAAGTCTTTAATAACCTGAGATCCAAAGAAAGTATCTTCGTTCAACGATGGCTCATAAATAACTACGCCTATGCCTTTAGACTTAACTCTCTTAATAATTCCTTGGATCGCAGATTCTCTGAAGTTATCACTTCCTTGCTTCATTACCAGTCGATAAAAGCCCACACATTTTGGATTTTTACCAGCAATTTCATCTGCAATGAAATTTTTGCGCACTGTATTTGAGGAAACAATTGCCTGAATCAAACTCTGAGGCACTTCCTCAAAGTTGGCCAAAAGTTGTTGGGTATCCTTAGGGAGGCAATATCCACCATAACCAAATGATGGATTATTATAACCATCGCCTATTCGCTCATCCAGAGACACACCATTTATAATGCTTTCAGTATCTAGATTATGCACTAATCCATAAGAATCCATCTCATTAAAGAATGACACACGCATTGCAAGGTAAGTATTAGCAAATAGCTTAACTGCCTCTGCCTCTGTAGACCCAATAAAGAGGGTCTCAATATCTAGTTTTTCAGCACCCCGTTTGAGCAGAGAGGCAAATTGAGATCCTGCCTTACACTGACTGCCTACAATTATTCTTGATGGGTATAAATTATCTTTAAGGGCCTGGCCTTCCCTGAGAAATTCAGGAGAAAAAATAACTCTATCAGTCTCAAACTTTTCTTGGAGTGATTTTGTGTGACCAACTGGAATTGTTGATTTTATCACTACTAAAGCGTGCTCATTTGAGCTAAGGGCATCGGCAACAACAGCATCTACTGAACTGGTATCAAAACGGTTTGTGCCTGTGTCGTAATTAGTGGGGGTTGCAACAATAATAAAGTCAGCACCTTCATATGCAACTTTCTTATCCAATGTAGCAGTCAAGGATAGCGCCTTCTCGGCTAAGAATAATTCAATCTCTGCATCCGCAACCGTGGATTGTTTGTTGTTGATATTATCAACTCTCACAGCATCAATATCAAGCACGATCACTTCGTTGTGCTGGGCAAGAAGTGCCGAAAGAGTCATCCCTACGTAGCCAGAACCTACGATTGTTATTTTTGTTTTATTAGCCAAGATTATAAAGCTCTAGATTATCAATGTTAATATAACTTACTGTTATAGGACTCAAAACTCGTACTATTCTAATTGGACTGCGTCTGACAACCCTAGTACTTGTAACTTTCTGGCTTGAACGGACCTTCAAAAGGTACGTTGATGTACTTGGCCTGAGTGCTGGTTAGTTTGGTGATTACACCACCAAAACCTGCCACCATGTCTGCTGCTACTTCTTCATCTAGCTTTTTAGGTAAGATTTTTAGCCATAAATTGGCTTTTTTATGCGCTTCGCTTAGGTCTGCAAACTTAGCTTCCCAAAGGTGCATTTGCGCTAACACTTGGTTGGCGAAAGAGCCATCCATAATACGTGAAGGGTGGCCAGTTGCGTTACCAAGGTTCACTAGGCGGCCTTCAGACAATAGCAGGACAAAGTCGCTTTTGTTCTGGTCTGCAGCACGGTATACCTTGTGTACCTGAGGCTCCACCTCTTCAAACGTCCAAGTCTTGCGCATAAACGCAGTGTCAATCTCGTTATCAAAGTGGCCAATGTTACATACTACAGCGCCATTTTTAATGGTCTTTAGCATGTTTTCGTCACACACGTTGGTGTTGCCTGTGGTGGTGACGATGATGTCAGTAGTGCCCATCAATAGGGTGTTGATGCAGCTGATGTCGCCCGTGTTCACGCCGTCTAGGTAAGGTGAAACGACTTCAAAACCATCCATGCAGGCCTGCATAGCACAAATAGGGTCTATTTCGGTGATCTTAACGATCATGCCTTCTTGACGTAAAGAGGCTGCAGAACCTTTACCCACATCCCCATAACCAATCACTAGGGCTTTTTTACCTGCTAACAGGTGGTCTGTAGCGCGTTTGATGGCATCATTTAAAGAGACGCAAACCAACCGTTTTTTTGACTCAATTCCATCAAATATTTCTTCGTTTGTTCATCACGCATACCCAAAGCCAGGTTAGCGCCAAGAAAGCCTTGTTTGTTGCCACAGTCAAAGGTTGAAGCATCGGTTAAGAGCGCATTCAAATTATCTATTTCCAACAATGCATCCAGCGCATCCGTTAATTGAATTTCTCCACCAACCCCTACTTGTGTACTTTCGAGCAAATCTAATACAGCTGGTGGAAGAATATACCTTCCAAGAACAGCTAAGTCTGAGGGTGCATCTTTGAATAACGGTTTTTCAACTAATTCATTGATTTTTATACTCGAAAAAGGCGTAGCTATGCATCCACCTATATCAACAACTCCATAATTTTCTACGGCGCTTTCAACTACACGCTCGACCATTACCTGCCCTACTCCTGTTGTATTCCAAGCCTTGAGTAACGATGAGAAGCTATGATTCATATCGCGGGAAATCTGATCAAGCACTAGAACATCCGGAAGTAGAACCGCAAAAGGCTCATTATTGAGCAGGTGTTTAGCACAGAGCACTGCATGCCCTAGACCTAGGGCGTCATTTTGTCGAATGGATGTAACTTTTACGCCTTCTGGAATAATATTTTTTACTGTCCCAAGGATTATCTCCTTACCCTTTTTCTCCAATCTATGTTCGAGCTCATAATGAGCATCAAAGTGATTTTCAATGGCTTCTTTACCACTGCGGGTGACAAAGATAATTTCAGTAATACCTGCTGAGATAGCTTCTTTAACGACGTGTTCTATAATCGGCCGGTCATAAACTGGAAGTAATTCTTTGGGTATTGCCTTTGTTGCAGGCAGCATTCGGGTGCCTAATCCAGCGACAGGGATAACGGCTTTTCTTACTTTTTGTATCATTGTGTTTACCTAAAAAATCCGATAGAACAACTATCTTACTCATGACAACGCAGTTTTTATTTTTGTCCAAAACATTCCGAAAAAGCACCAAAAAATTTGTATCGTTTGGGCTTTATTACTAAGAATTAACTAAGCAGATTTTTTTGATTTGGATATTGCTTAATGATGTTGGTGTTTGTTAGTTTAACAAACTAATTCACACTATGAATCTTTGCTGCCCATGTATGTAGCTGAATTCGACTTTTAAGCCTTTGAACTACCCTTCTAATACATCACATTGCCGCCTGGTTGCGGCACATCCTTCGCACCTGCGCCCGCTGCAGCAGCCTCTTGCCCAATTTTATTTGTTCAATAAGGGCTTGCATTTATTGCCTTGGTTTAACCTGCAGCAATAACTAGTTTAGGTGTGTTCATTAGTCACCTGGTGAGCAACCTTAGGCGTAGTATTCCAGCCACGTCGCTTCACCCAATATACATACGCTATAACAACTAGAATAAACAACCCAGCGCTGGTTTGAGGCCAAAATAGCTGTGCCATTCCACCTAGAGTCACAAGCACTAGCGCTATAAAGATCATAACAAATAAAGTTTGCCGTGGACCTAAGCCTAAGTCTTGCAACATGTGATGAAAGTGCGATCGGTCTGGAGCAAAAGGAGACCGGCCCGCTCTTAAGCGTTTAATAATGACGACAAAGGTGTCAATCACTGGCAAAGCTACACACCAAAGCACGTTAACAGGCTCGATAGCATTGATAGATCCTGCTGCACTAGCTTGGCTGAGCTCTATAAGCACCCAAGCTAAAATAAAACCAATAAACATACTTCCGGCATCACCGAGAAATATTTTACGCTTACTGACAACAGACAGGTTTGTGAGCAAATAAGGTACAAGGGCTACAGACATCACTAATAAGAAGTCAAACAAACGGTAGTTGCCACTGATACTCTCAAACACGAACACCCCAAGGGTGGCCACGAGAGCCAAGGAGCCTGTAAGACCATCAATACCATCACTCATGTTAATAGCATTCACTAAGCCAATGACACCAATCACAGTGAACGGAATACCCCACTGGCCTAGATGGATCTCACCCATGCCAAACAGATCACCTAAGGACTCTACGTAGATACCAGCACCTTTAATCATAATCACGCATGCTATGGCTTGAATAAGGATACGCACCCAAACGCCCAACTGTTTTAAGTCATCCACTAGGCCAGCTACTAGAATTAGAGAAGACGAGATCAACAGGTAAAAAAGTTTATCGTGGATGGGGTAAACGGTAAGAATGGCAACAAGGACGCCTACATAGATAGATAAACCACCTATGAGAGGAATATGACCAACGTGTTGTTTTCTGCCAGCAGGAATATCAACAAGGTTGAAGTATATAGCAATCGGGCGCAGCACTTTGATCGCCAAAAATGCGCTGACCAACGCAATTAGGTTGGCTTGCCAAAGTTCTGCTGTTATCGCCATATTTATTAATTCCCTCAAGCTAATAGCATTATTATACTGATAATTATCTAGGAATAGTTCCTAGTTTTACGGTTTACGGTTTACGGTTTACGGTTTACGGTTTACGGTTTACGGTTTCCGCCAAGATTATGACTAAAATCAATGGAGCAGTATGCGGGGAATTTTCACCTATACGGATATTTCAATCTCTTCGGTTGGCGCTAGATTGCCTCACTTCGTTCGAATGACAACGTGCGATAAGGGCTCCTATCGTTAACCAGCCACACAAACTAACTACCTATAACGGCCCGTAATTTGCTGATACTCTGCAAAATAAGTGCCCTTGGCAGCGAGACATCCATTGCTATCATACATCGCTCAAGTAGGCCTTCACGCTCGCGAATGAGATCAATTACCTTAGAGAGGTCAATCAAGATTGCTTTACCATAAGCCTCTTCTGCTTTCTCAACGGCCTTGCGTAGGTCCAGTTTTCCCATATTCATCATGGCCAAGTCGATCACATCACGACAGTGCACACCCATGTCCATGCCTCTATCAGAATTGGCAAGCAGCTTACTGGTTGCCATATCTAATGCCGTCAATGTAGAGACGCCTAAAATACTA
>Ga0209482_1000147_pt1 | contig 59625 bp, 45 predicted proteins | sample CoawatmetaG10DNA_FD_187512 | JGI IMG/M metagenome (GOLD analysis project Ga0209482, IMG submission 187512) | Marine microbial communities from the West Antarctic Peninsula - Coastal water metaG104-DNA (SPAdes) (version 2) | ecosystem: Environmental > Aquatic > Marine > Coastal ...
CGGAGCGGCGATCAACACCAAAGTTGGCCTTGCATTGCCTGTCGCGCCGCGACAATCTCGCTCCCGTCACGGCCGCAGAGTCTCATCCTGATCGCCGCTACTGTCTCATCCAGATCGCCGCTCAATACTGTTTTGGCCATTCCCGCGTAATCGGATCGGCGGTTGGTCGCATCCCGAAGGCATGGCCGCCCTTGGCGTAGAGCCCTACGTCGACGGGCACACCCCGCGTCGCTGAGTGCCAGAGCATAGGCCAGCGGCTGCCGAATCGCATCCATGGGATCGTTTATGGCATGAAGGATCAGCGTTGGCGGTGCTTTGGGACTGATGGTTACCCACGGCTTGAGTTCGAGGCTGTTCCTGCTCTTGCTATTATCCAGCATGCGGGCCGTGTAGGCAACGATCGCGAAGTCAGGCCAAGGCGATTGCCGGTCAGCCGTGTCCTCGAACGGATAGGTGCGATCTTCCGTGTTGCTCATATTGGCCGCGAGATAGGCACCCACCGAAAAGCCAATGACGCCGGTCTTATGCGGATCGGCCCCATAGGACGGGGCCTGTTGTCGCAGTAGCCCCATGGAGCGCTGCGCTTGTTCCAATCCCAATAGCACCTTGGGCCGCTCTCCGCCAGGCTAGGCTTGCGGCACCCGATATTTCAGCACCGCACAGGTCATTCCCTGCTGCACCACCCAATCGCCGATTTCGGTGCCTTCCAGATCGGTCGCAATCACTTCGAATCCGCCGCCCGGCAGGATCATCATGGCGGGTCCGACATTGCGCCCCTTCGGCCGATAAAGGGTCATGGTCGGTCGGGTGACATAGCTCGCCCAATGCCATTTGCGTCCGCCCACGAGTCCAGTGCCATTATCAACCCCCTCGGAACGTTCATCGGAATCGGCTTCGCCAGAGGTGTACTAGCCGGCCACAGCGGCATCTGAACGGTGGACAAATTTGAGCGAGAATCTCGAAGCGGCGATGTGGATGATCCGGAGGAAGCTGTTGGCGAACTTCTCGTATCGGGTGCCCTGCTATTGATGGATCGAGAGGCGAGTTGTCACGGGATTTCGCCAGCGTTGTTTATCATTTCGTCGGCTCGAGCCTTGGTCATCGGCGCAGCGTTCTGCAAACAGGTTTTGGCAAAGCTCCGCCACCAAATTAAATGTAAGCCATTGTCAAAGATAGAATGTTGGAAGTTTCGATTTCTCAGACGGCGTAGCAAACAGCCAAAAGAGAACATATATCGAACATCTCTTCTTTCCTACCGATACCCTCTAGCATATTTGGAACGCCTAGCGATTCGAATGATAAAAGATGACTAGATTTTGTGCTTCAAATACACGTTCCGCAATGGCCGCGATTTACGCACCCTCTAATGGTGATATTACTTTTCTTTCCGAAGGCGGTAGGGCGGGTAATTTCGTCTGGATATCTTCTAATGTTTCAACATTCGTATCGATTGATGCCCAGCAGGGGATTTATATTGCGCCGACTGTTGATACAACGGGCGCTTCTGGTGCTTGGAAGCGCGTCAATGAGACCGTTGTTTGTGTGAAATGGTTCGGTGCCCTGGCGGATGATTTTGCTGACGATAGGGTGGCCGTGCAAGCCGCTATCGACTTTCAATACGGTGTCGGCGGTGGAACGGTTGAACTCGCCAATGGCATCCACCGTCTGACGCTTACTGGAGACGGGGTCGGTGCATCCGCTCTGATACTAAAATCGAATGTCGAGATCGTCGGTCAGTCAAACGGTAGTTCGGTGTTGAAGTTGACCTGCTACCCGTTCTTGGACCACTTGGCTGGGCGTCATCCAGTTCCTGCCGGTCAGGGCGGGCCTTGTGCCGCTGACCGGTTCACAAGCGTTATCGGCGGCTTGTTGCCGATCGCGCTATGTGGCCGCACCTCGTTATAGTCTCTACGCCAAGTCTCGCATTTTCCGACCGCGTCGTCGAGGCTCATGAACCAGTGCTGGTTCAGGCATTCTGCCCGGAACTTGCCGTTGAAGCTCTCGATGAAGGCGTTGTCGGTCGGCGTGCCGGGCCAGAGAAGTCCAGCGTTACGCCCCTCATGTACGCCCACAGGTCGAGGTCCCGGGAGACGAACTCGCTTCCCTGGTCCACCCGGATCGAGGCCGGATAACCGAGTTCGCCGCACACGCGGTCCAGGACCTCGATCACGTCGGGTGCCCGTAAGCTGAACCGCGGCACCACCGCCGGTGAGAACCGGCTGAACGTGTCGATCACCGTCAGGATGCGCAGCTTCGATCCCGTCGCCAACTGGTCATGGACGAAGTCCATCGCCCACACTTCATTCGAACAAGACGCCGCGCAGCGGCCTTCTCTCAGCTTCGCCTTCACCCGGCGCTTGGGCGGCTTGTGCCGAAGCTGCAGCCCCAACTCCTTGTAAAGCCGATAAACACGCTTCGCGTTCACGTCCCAGCCCTCCCGCCGGAGCAGCACATGGATCCGGCGATAGCCATAGCGCACACGCGTCTCGGCGATCTCCTGCATCCGCTTCTTCAGATCGGCCTGATCCGCGCGGCAGCCACGATAGTGGTAGCTCGATCGCTCCGCCCGAAGCACACTGCACGCCCGCCGAATACTGACGGACCAGATGCTCCGAATGTCATCGACGAGCTGGCGCCGCCGATCAGGCCTCAGAGCTTTCGCGAGACGACATCCTGCAACATCGCCTTGTCCAGCGACAGGTCCGCGACCAACCGCTTGAGCTTCGCGTTCTCCTCCTCGAGCTGCCGCAGACGCCGCATCTCTGATGGCATCAGCCCGGCGTATTTCTTGCGCCAGGCATAGAATGTCGCATCGCTGATCCCGGCTTTGCGGCACACCTCGCCGATCGTCATGCCATCCTCGGCCTGCTTCAACACGAACGCGATCTGCGCCTCGCTGAACTTCGATCTTTTCATCGCTCCCTCCGTCACCTGGCCCTCAATCCGAAACTGGAATTTTCCAGCTCAAAACGATCCAGGAAACGGGCAGCAGGTCAGTCGAGCGCGACCTATTATGCATGGAAGGCTAAGTTCGGGGGCTGGAGGTGTCCGATGCGAAGCGGCTGCGGGCGCTCGAAGAGGAGAACGCCCGGCTCAAGCGTCTGCTGGCGGACACGATGCTCGACAACGCAGGTCTGAAGGACCGGCTTTCAAAAAAATGGTGACGCCCGCCGGGAAGCGGGAAGCGGTCGCGCGTCTCCAGACGGCACCGGGAATGAGCGAGCGGCGGGCGTGTTGCGTCGTCGGGGCGGATCGCACGAGCATGCGGGATCGCTCGTGCCGGGCAGATGATGGTGCCTGCGGTCGCGATTGCGCGAGCTGGCGCAGCAGCGCCGGCGGTTCGGCTATCGGCGGCTGCATATCCTGTTGCGGCGAGACGGCATCACGATCAACCGCAAGAAGACCCAGCGGCTCTACCGCGAAGAGAGTCTGACGGTGCGTCGCCGAAAGGGACACAAGCGTGCCGTCGGAGCGCGGCCACCGGCACCCGTGTTGGCGCTGCCCAACCAGCGCTGGAGCGTGGACTTCGTCCACGACCAGATGACCAAGGACCGGCGGTTCCGCATCCTCAACATCGTCGACGACGTGACGCGCGAGTGCTTGCGGGCGGTGCTTGACACGTCAATCTCGGGCAAGCGGGTGGTGCGCGAGTTGATCGATCTGATCGCCGAGCGTGGCAGGCCGAAGATGATCGAGCGGGGCATGCCAGCCTGTCGATCGCGGCGCAGTGCGGCCTTGTATCGATCAGCCGGTCGTCGTTCTACTATGCGCGGGTGCCTGAGGCGGCCGAGACGCTCGCGCCTATGGGCGTGATCGACGCCTCTTTCCTCGATTATCCCTGGTATGGCAGCCGCCAGATGGCCCGCCACCTTCAGCGGCTCGGCCACGCGGTCGGGCGTCGGCGGGTACGACGACTGATGGCGAAGATGGAGCTCTCCCCCATCTACCAGCGCCCACGGACGAGCGACCCGCGCCCGGAGCATCGCACCTATCCGTACCTGCTGCGCGATCTGGAGATCGCGCGGCCGAACCAGGTCTGGTGTGCCGATCACCTATCTGCCGATGCGGCGTGGCTTCCTGTATCTGGTCGCGGTCATGGACTGGACATTGAGGAAAGTGCTGGCCTGGCGGCTGTAGAACACTATGGACTCGGCATTCTGCATCGAGGCTTTGAAGGAAGCACTGGCGCACTTCGGCAAGCCCGAGATCTTCAACACGGACCAGGGCAGCCAGTTCACGAGCATCGACTTCACCGGCGTGCTACTCCATGCCGAGGTGCGGATCAGCATGGACGGGCGTGGCCGCTGGATGGACAGCATCTTCATTGAGCGGCTCTGGCGGTCGCTGGAATACGAATGCGTCAACCTGAACGCGTTCGAGACCGGCTCTGAGCTGCGCGTCGGCCTCGGCCGGTGGATCGCTATTGTAACGGGTAGCGCCACGACTCTCGCCTCGCCGGTCGAACGGCGGACGAGGTGTATGGACAACGCAACGCCCTATTCGTGATATACCAAGGATAGGACGTTCACCAGAGTGGCGGCGTAAATCAATCGGTGTATGGCTTAGCTCAGCCGCCAAACTGTCCAGGATGGCGGGACCACCTGATTTTTCGTCAGACGGTGCTTCAAAACAAACCGTCGTCGAAATCGTCTTCGTCATTTTGATCTGCCACTACGACATTGGTCGCGTCGCCGTCAGAACACGAAACAAACTCGCGATGAATCTCACGTTCGCGCGCCATGGTATAGCGGCACCGAATTCCTTCAAACATTTCGTCCATGGCCTCTTTGGCCTGATCAGCTAACACTGGGCACGCCGCGCCAAGCGCTGTCAGGCGCTCGGCATACTCGACCAATGTCCCGCCCACCGCATCGCAATCGACCTTGGCCGTCGTATCACAGAGCATGTCGTTGATGGCACAGGCGTCACTCCCCAGCGCGCCCAGCCCTTCGCGCATGCGGATGCCACCTGCGCGGATACATTCCAACGATTCCGCCAATGATTGGGTGATTTCGGTCGCGTCCTGGGGATCACGAATGGCGTTGGCGGCCGTCCTCAATCGATCGAATAGCGCGCCGATCCGTTCGGAAATATCTTCGAGCGTGACAGCAAAACCTCTAATGTCCGAAGCAATCACCGCCAGGCCGCGCCCTTCGTCGCCCATTCTGTAACAGCGCAGGTCCGTATTCCACGCAAGGTGCTGCACGTCGCTCTTGACCCGATGCACGTTGCGAAGCCGGATCCCAAGATTCTCCGCGGTCGCCGACGTGACATTCCCCAGTCGCTGTGACTGGCCGTCCGCCTCGCGTAGCCGTCCGGTAACGCTCTCCGCCTCGCCGACACTCTTTTCCAGTCCCGCCAGGAACGCGGCCTCCTGATGCGCTTCCCCCCCGTCTCCGGCCTGCCGGAAGGCCAGCAGCGCGGCAGCTTGGGGAGCGATGCCGCGCAGGCTTTGCATAAGAAGCCCGGTCTCACGCCGAAAATCGTGCGCAGCATCCACCGTCTGCGCCGCAAGCATCGCGATCCCGTGGCCACGGATCATTGCGATGCTGGAGGTGTCCATATCAGGATAAACGTGACGGATGGCGTCGAGGTCGCAAAGCCCCGCGACGACATGTTCGATCCGTTGCCGAGTGATATCACCGATCTGAAGCGCGCCCAGTGCAGTCGCAACCTTGGTACGCACATCGCGCGCGACGTCGGCAATTTGCCCCGCTTGCTTTGCCAGCGCTGCCTGATGCTGCTGCAGTGCCGTCGCATCCTCCGCCAGGCTGGCCGGCACGTGCGGAACCACGGCTGCGCACTCAATCGCCAAATGTCGTTCAACCTCCGACACATCGGGCACCGTTTGCACCAATGTCTCAATTTCGGCCGCGATCCCGCCCATTTCCGCCTCGGCAACGTCGAGCTTAGCGAACATGCCGTCGGCAAAATCGCCAAACTCGCCGATTCCCGCTGCGGTAACCTTAATGTTGAGCCCGCAAATGCGCAGAAAGCTCAGGGTCCTATGCACCTGATCGATTTCGTCGCGCAGGGCGACGCCGACCTGCTGGAGGTCGTGCAGGGCCGCCGCACGCGCTGCCTGCAACGAAGGCAAGCGCACAAGACGGCTGGCGGTCGCGCGCATGTTGCCGATCGCCGCAGCCGCCCCCTCCCCGTCCACGGCGTTGGTCACGCGCTCGAGGGCAGCGACAAGTTTTTCGACCACGGTGTAGGTCTGCGAGAGCGCTGAGCCTGCCTCGACAAAACGCGAATCCAAGCCACTCGCAATATCCGCCAAAGCGACCCGCAACACGCCCAACTCATCCGGTTCTGCTGGAGGCATGGCCGGAATTGTCGATAGGTCAGCTGACCGCTGAACCGTCACCTCCGCCTCCAAGGCTGTGACGGTGGCTTCTGGGGCAGACCCTTCGGCCTGTGGGTGTCGTGACATATCCATCAGCGATTTGCCGCCGCCAGCATCTGGCGGGCGATCTGTCCCAACGGGATCACGCGGTCTGCCGCGCCGCGCGCAATCGCTTCCTTTGGCATGCCGAACACGATCGAGGTCGCCTCGTCCTGCGCAAAGGTAATTGCCCCCGCTTGCTTCATCTCCAACAGCCCCCGCGCGCCGTCATCGCCCATGCCGGTCATGATGACTCCAACCGCGTTCGATCCTGCGGACCGCGCCGCCGAGCGGAACAGCACGTCAACCGATGGTCGGTGCCGCGACACCAACGGTCCCTCGCGCACGCTGACATGGTAGCGAGCACCCTGCCGCTCCAGCATGGTATGCTTGCCGCCAGGCGCGATCAGCACATGGCCGCGCAGCACGGCATCGCCATCCGCCGCTTCCTTCACATCGACCTCGCACAGGGTGTTGAGACGCTTGGCAAAGGCGCGGGTGAAATTCTCGGGCATGTGCTGCACGATGACGATGCCTGGCGCGTTGGCGGGCAGCGCCTGAAGCACTTCGCTCAGCGCCTCGGTTCCGCCGGTCGAGGCACCCAGACACAACACCATCTCGGTGGTTCGGCTCATAGCCTTGCCGCTCGGCGGCGGCAGAACGGCGTCGGCGGTCAGTTTCTTTTGCGGGCCGCTCGATTGCGCCTCTCGCGTTGCAGACCGAGCGCGCACGCGCGCACGTGCAGCGGCCTTCACCACGTCGCGGATCTGCAGATTATGTTCGGCCAAATGGTCGGCCACGCCAATCTTGGGTTTTAGAATGACGTCCACCGCGCCCGCTTCCATCGCCTGGAGCAGCGTTTCCGATCCCGCTTCGGTCAGCGACGAGCACATCACCACCGGGACCGGACACTGGATCATCAACTTCCGCAGGAAGGTGATGCCATCCATCCGCGGCATTTCGACGTCGAGCGTGATGACGTCAGGCACCTCGTCCTGGATATGCCGAGCCGCGCTGAACGGGTCCGCCGCCGCTGCCATCACCTCTATGTCAGGGTCCTCTTCCAGCACCGCCGTCATCATTTGGCGCACGCTGGCCGAATCATCGACGACGAGGACGCGGATTTTGCCGTTCTTCATGGTCTAGCTCCGCTTGAAAACCGTGTTCGCGACCTGCTCCAGTGGCAGATCGTGCCCCGTGATCGACTCCGAATGGCCGAGAAACAGGTGCCCACCCGGCACGAGGCAATCGATCAGTTGCGCAACCACCTTCCGCTGGGTCGGTTTGTCGAAATAGATCAGCACATTGCGGCAAAAAATCAGGTGCATCGGGTCCCCCACGGGATACCGATCGTCCATCAGGTTCAACCGGGCGAAGCCGATCGCACTGCGCAAAGCGGGAACGATGCGCACATCGCGGCGGCGCGCATCCCGCGACACCGCGACGTAGCGGCGCAGCGCTGCCGGGACCGGCTCCACCGCTTCCGCCGGATAAATGCCCGCCCGCGCCGTGGCCAGCACGTCGGTATCCAGATCGGTCGCCAGGATACCGTAGGATGGCCCACCATACCGCCCGGCATAATCGTCCAGTACCATCGCCAGGGTGTAGGGTTCGGGGCCGGTCGAACACGCAGCGCTCCATGCCCGCACCCGATCCACCCCGCGCTCGACCAGATCCGGCAAGATCACCGCCTGCAAATACTCAAAATGCGCGGGCTCGCGGAAAAAATCGGTCTTGTTGGTGGTTACGGCGTTGAGCAGGTGCCCGCCCTCCACGTCCAATCCACCATCGGCGAACAGATAGTCGCAATAGGCATCCAAGGACGGCAGCGACAGCGCGCGCATCCGTCGGCGCAGGCGCCCCTCCAGCATTGTCTTCTTACTCTCGGGCATCTTTATGCCTGCGGTGGCAAAAATATGGGCCGAAAGCTGGACGAAGTTCCGCCGACTGATCTGTTCTGTGCCCGAGCCGCCGGAAACGGCGGGCTTTCGGGCAAGGGCTGCTTCTGTTGCCACGTTTGTGCTCCGGATGGGCGACCCCGGATCCGCGCGTCCGGGGTGCAAAGTGTCAGGCGGCGTTCGCGACCGGTGGGCTCAACAACGCCACGTCATCCGACGAGAAGACCCGGGCAATGTCGACGAGTACGACAAATCCGTCCGCACGCTTCACCACCCCGCCGATATAATCGGACCTCCATCGCACGCCGATGTCGGGTGCCCCTTCGATCTGGTCGCTACTGAAGGTGGAGACTTCCAAAACCCGATCGACCACAATGCCCAACATCAGGTTCCGGTCGGGCAACGGCACTTCCACCACCAGGATCCGCGTGCTCGGCGTCGGCTCCGCATGGGGCAACCCCAGGCGCAGGCGGAAGTCGATCGTGGTGACCCCTTGCCCGCGCATGTCGGTAAGACCCAACAGATAGTCCGGCCCGTTCGGAATACGGAACGTCTCACGATAATCCAGGATCTCACGCACGAGCGTCACCGGAACCGCAAACACCTCGGCTCCCAGCCCGAAGGTGACGACCTGGATTTCGTGGGAGCCGCTCATGCTGCCTGCGCCCCGAAGGCTGCGTCTTCTGCATCCGGCCCACCCCGCGCCAGGTCGAGGGCAAAGCCCTGAACCCGAGCCTGCTGGTCCGCGACGGAGTTCTGCCGAGGCTTGGCGGTAGCGCGCGCCGCCGGCTTGCGAGCCGTCGTGGCTGGACGAGCGGCGGGGCGCGCTACAGCCGGTTTCACCGGCCTTGCGGTGCGGGCACCCTGTCCGTCGATGCGGAAATAGGCGATGCTGGCCTGCAGTTCCTCGGCCTGTGCCGCCAGTTCCTCGGAGGTGCTGGCGACCTGTTCGGAGGCGCTGGAGTTCTGCTGCGTCACCTGGTCGAGCTGCTGGATCGCCTGGTTGATCTGGTTCGCGCCGATATCCTGCTCGCGACAAGCAGCACTGATTTCGGCCACCAGTTCGGCGGTGCGGCGAATATCGGGTACCAGCTTGGTCAACATATCGCCGGCTTCGCTCGCAGCCTTGACCGTGTCGCTCGACACCGCGCTGATTTCCGCTGCTGCGCTTTGGCTGCGTTCGGCAAGCTTGCGCACTTCAGAGGCAACCACCGCGAAGCCGCGGCCATGTTCGCCAGCGCGCGCGGCCTCAACGGCGGCATTCAGCGCCAGCAGATCGGTCTGGCGGGCGATTTCCTGCACGATGCCGATCTTGTCGGCGATCGTGCGCATCGCACCCACCGCGCGGTCCACGGCAATGCCGCTCGCCTCGGCATCCTTCGACGACTGACGCGCGATCTTCTCGGTCTGGGCGGCGTTGTCGGCGTTCTGCTTGATGTTCGCCGACATCTCTTCCATCGACGCCGAAGCCTGCTCGGTCGCCGCCGCTTGTTCGGTGGCACCTTGCGACATCTGCTCGGAGCTTGCCGACAGTTCCTGGCTTCCCGACGAAACGTTGTTCGACGCCGCGCTGGCATCACCAACCACGCCCCGCAGCCGCTCTACCATCCGCACCAGCGCATGGCCGAGCATGTCCTTCTCCGACAGCGGCTGATGGTCGACGGTGAGATCGCCTGATGCGATCAGATCCGCAAGCTGTGCGCTCTGGCGCAAACTGGCGGTCATGCGGTTGACGGTATTGACCAGATCCTTGATCTCATCATCGCTTTTCACGGAGATTTCCTGCTCGAGATCGCCGACCGCAACCGCATCGAGTGCATCGCTCACAAGGCGCAGGCCCTGCGACACGATCCGCGAAATCCACAAGGCACCGCCCAGCGCGATCAGAAACGCAATGCCCGATGCGATGTACAGCGTCGTGCTGGCGCTCGCATACAGCGCATTGGTGTCGTCGTCGGTTTGCTTCATGTCGTCCTTTGCGATCTGGACGATCTGCTCTGCACCGTCGCTCATCGCCCCCGCCAATTCGCGCGAACGTGTCAGCGACAGCGTTCCTGCTTCCTGGTTGCGGTTGACCAAGGCAAGCGAACGAATCTGGTTGCCAACCGGCACATATTCGTTGAATTTTTCTTGAATCTGCGCCCAGATCGGCCGCCCTTTCTCGGTCGCGGTGGCAGTGCCGCGTGCGATCAGCGCCTGAAGCTCGTTGCGCGACTTGACAACATCCGCATCGAATTTGCGCGTCAGGGCGTCGTCGGTGGTGAGCGCCATGTTCTTTTCCTGGCGCAGCACGTAACTGATTTTGCCGGTCACATTTTGAGCAAGTTCAAGGCGCATTGCAGGCCCCTTGATCAGATCCGTCGTCGCCGAATTCAGCATAGACATACGTGTCGTCGAAACGTACACGACAGCGCCCAATAATAGTATAATCACTGCGAAGGTAATTGCCAATTTCAGTTTTATTGTGCCGCGCATTTGCTTGCTCCTGAATTCGAAATTTATCTCGGATCGCAAAATTTGATCTTTAAATCGGAATGTTCTCGAGGCATGCGCCCCTTATTCGACGGGATTAGGTGGAGATCGACGCGGTCATTTCAGACGCTCCCGCGATGGAGGGGCACCAGGGGCCCGCCAGCTGCGACGTCCCCGGCATCCGCCACAACCTCGAAAATGGCCGCAAGATCGGGGAGGACGATCACGCCCTCCTGCCTGCGCACCAATTCACGGACATAGGCCCGCCGCCACCGCATCCCCACGGCAGGCGGCTCTTCCGCATCCGCCTCGCGTAGCGTGGCGACTTCGTGAACCTTGTCAGTGCGGATGCCGAGCTGGACCAGCTCGCCATGGATGTCGATTTCGATGACGACGATCCGGCTGTCGACCGTTGTGACGGCCGCTGGCATGCCAAAAGCCAGGCGCAGGTCGGCGATCGGGATGATCTTGCCCCGGAAGTTGACGACGCTCCCGACCAGCGGCAGCGCGCCCGGCACCGCCGTCTCCGGCAGCAAATCCAGAATCTCCCGGACCAGCACTGCCTCCAGCGCGAAGGTCTCGCTGCCCAGGTCGAAGGTCAGCACCTCCAGGCACCCTGCGGCATCCCATTGGGTTTTGCTCTCTTCCATCGGCTCAACCAGCGGCACGCAGCCGCTCCTCCTGGTTCTGGCCCAGCGCGACAAGCTGGGAGACGTCGAGGATCAGCGCGACGCCGCCGTCGCCGAGAATGGTCGCCCCGGCAAAGGTGGTCACCGCTTGATGCAGCGTCGACATCGATTTGATGACGGTCTGGTGACTGCCAATGATCTGGTCGACCACCAGCCCGACACGCTCGGCACCGGTCGCAATCACCACGATCTTCTGGTGCGGGTCGGGCCGTGTGCCGGTGTCGAACATCTCGCGCAGCCGCAGAAACGGCACCAGCCGCTCGCGCAGCGTGATGAAACTGCGCCCGCGCGATCGCAAATCGTCTTCGAGACTGAGCTCGATACATTCCTCGACCGCAGCCAGCGGGATGACATACCGCCCCTCGCCGACGCGAACGAGCAGGCCGTCGATAATGGCGAGCGTCAACGGGATCCGTAGGACCACCGTCGACCCCGCACCAGGCGTGCTGGTGACATCGATTGCGCCGCGCAGACTTTCGATCGTGCGCTTCACCACGTCCATGCCGACGCCGCGCCCCGAGAGGTTGGTCACCGTCGCCGCCGTCGAAAAGCCCGGATGAAAGATCATCTGGAGCAGTTCCGCATCGCTCAGCACCTGTCCGGGCTGGATCAGCCCCTGCGCTTCGGCCTTGGCGCGAACCCGGTCGCGATCGATGCCGCGACCGTCGTCGCGGATCGTTATGATCACCTCGCCGCCCGCCTGGCTGGCAGACAGCCGTACTATGCCCGTCGGCGACTTGCCTGCGGCAACGCGCTCTTCAGCCGTTTCCAGCCCATGGTCGCACGCATTGCGGATCAGGTGGACCATCGGGTCGGCCAGCCGCTCCATGACGGTCTTGTCGACCTCGGTTGCCTCGCCCTCAGTCTCTAGTTCGATGGTTTTTCCGGTTTCGCGCGAGAGGTCGTGGATCAACCGTCGAAAACGGCCGAACAGCGAGGCGACCGGCACCATCCGCAGCACCATCATCGTGTCGCGCAATTCGCTGGCCAGGCGCTCGATTTCCTCGGAGATCGAGCGCAGCACCATTTCCGACCCGACCACGCTGCCATGCGCAAGTTGCGACAGACGGCTCTGCACGATCACCAATTCACCCACCCGGTCCATCAGCTCGTCGAGCCGCTCGGCTGGAACGCGGACGCTCTCGCCGGCCTTGGCGACGGGCCGACCGGTGTTCGCAACGCTTGGCTCAGGCGTCGCAACAATGCCTGACGGTGCAAGGACCGCGGCGGACTGCCCATCGGGAAGCGTGTCGGCGGAGACTTCGTCCGCTTCCGGCACCAACGGTTCGATCGTCAATTCCATATCGTCCATCACGAAGATGAACACGTCTTCGATATCACCACGCGAAACGTCTCCGCGCAGTTCGACATCCCAGCCGATATGGCATTCGACCGGCACCAGATCGGTCAGCGTCGGCACTCGATCCGTCCGCGCGAAGATCCGGCACTCGCCCAGATCACGAAGTTCGTCGAGCAGAGTCAGCGGGTTGGTGCCGTTGGCCATCGCTTCGGGCGGTAGCCGAAACGAAAGCCGCCAGCCGCCGCCGGTCGGCGCGGTGGGGGCCGACGGTGTCGCTTCCCCGGCATCGTCCAACGCTGCCTGCAGCGCCTGCAGGATAGCGTCGCCGGTCGCTTTCTTCCCGGTACCGTCCCCGTCGATCAGCGCGCGCATATGATCCTTGGCCGACAAGATCACCGCGACCAGCGCTTGCGTGGCCGGCACCATCCCCTTGCGCACACGATCGAACGCGCTTTCGCAGTGATGGGTAAAGGTCGCCAGCTCATCGAAGCCGAACATCGCGCCCGAACCCTTCAGCGTGTGCAGCCCGCGAAACACCGCATCGACCAGGTCGCGATCGTCGAGCTTGTGCCCCAGGTCCAGCAGCCGCTCCTCGATTTGATCGAGCAAGTCGGCGGCTTCGACGCGGAAGGCCGCGATCGGATCCTGGCCGGTCATCGGCCCAGCACCTTGCGTGAGACTTTGATGAGTTGTTCGGGGACAAACGGCTTCACCAGCCAACCGGTCGCCCCGGCTGCCTTCGCCTGCTGCTTCATCGAGTCATCCGATTCCGTGGTAAGAAAGATGATCGGCGTGCCGCATTGGTCAGGCGACTTGCGCAGTTCCCGGATCATCGTCAGCCCATCCATATTGGGCATGTTGAGATCGGTAATGATGAGGTCGAACTTGCTCGCGGTGGCGGCGTTCAACCCCTCCACCCCATCGCCCGCTTCGGTAACGGCATAGCCAGCCCCGGTCAGCGCGATACGGATCGCCATCCGCAGGCTGGGGGAATCGTCAACCGTCAGAATGGATGCACTCATTGCGGCAAGTCTCCGTGAAACCAGAAATCAATGTCGGCTTGGTCAGGATCGGTGGTGAAGCCGCCGCGCGCCAACAGCGCGGCAACCGCTCCATCGGCAGGCTTGTCGAGACGAATTTCTTTTGAATGACACTCCGCATGATAACGCGCCGCATAGACAATCTGAATAAAACTTATGTCTGTTTCAGTTATGTTGGACACATCCAAGCTCAACTTTTCGTTTTCATTTAATACCCCTGTTAAATCTTTCTGAAACTTTTTAATGGCCCTTACAGTCATAGATTCGGGCAATTTCATCACTGATTGCATTCATTACCCCTGTGACTATCGAAATACGCACACCCGCCTTCGCAAGACTGGTTTTGTCTCATTATAGAGGATGAGCGAGTGCTATCCGAACGGACGGCATTTTTTCCTCCCGATCAGGCCGTCCTGGCCGAACGGCGTCCGCCATCGAAACCGCTGGCAATATTTGGGTGACGCGATTCCGGAGACCGTTCGTGAAGGTGGGCGCGTGGACAAAATTGAGCCGGTGGCTCGCGATCCACGAGACGCACTTCTAAAGAAGTTATCGGCAGTAAGCCCTAGGGGACGGCAATGGCACGGCGCGAGCCGAAACGAGTTGGGACGCCGCGTAATGGATGCAGCGGTCCTCAGACATCGTACGAAGTGGCCTTAGCACTTCAATGCCGGAAGGTGACCGATGTCGATTCACGCAGGATGGGATGCGAGCGACAAGACGCAGCATATCTGCGTGGTCGATGTCCATGGTAAGGCTTTACGTCGCGATGTTGTTGCGAGCGACCCCGACGTTTTGACCAAATGGCTCAACCGGCATCGCGTAGAACTAGCGTGCATGGTGCTGGAGACAGGCTCCCTTTCGGCCGCCGCTTCGGCATAGCGCGCCCCGTGCATGGACAGCGCGTCCGCCTGCGCATTCGACCGCTATGATTTCGCAGTACGCGCGCCTGTCATAGTATCAGACCAGCCGCCACCGAGCGCCTGGTACAAGGCCACGGTGTCGGCGAAGCGGATGGCACGCGCCTGGGCGAGTTGTACTTGGGCTGCGGCATTGGCGGTCGTCGCGTTCAACACGGCCAGCGTGCCAACGTCGCCCAGGGCCAATTGGCGGGTGACGAAGTCCAGATTGCGCTGCGCGGCGGCGCTGGCGGTCGCGGCGGCTTGCAGCGCGTCGGCGTCCTCGCGCAAGGCGTTCAAGGTGTCGGAAACATCGACCAGCGCCGCCAGCACCACGCCGCGATATTGCGCTTTGGCACCATCCAGTGCGGCTTCGGCGGCGCGTTGTTGGTGTTTCAGCGCGCCGCCGCGAAACAGCGGCTGCGCGACCCCGCCGATCAGCGACCAGAACGGGTTCCCGTCGGCAAACATCCGGCCGAATTGCATCGCCTTGCCGCCGAAATTGGCGCTGAGCGTGATCGAGGGCAGGCGCGCGGCGATGGCGACGCCGACATCGGCGCTGGCACCGTGCAGTTGCGCGGCTGCGAAACGGATGTCCGGGCGCTGGCGGACCAGTTCGGAGGGCAGCGTCAGCGGGAGATCGGCCGGAAGCTGCAACTGGTCGATGCTGATCGCGGCCGGCGCAATGGCACCGGGCTCGCGCTCAAGCAGGACGTTGAGTGCGGCGCGTTGATGCGCCACCGCCTTCGATAGTGGGGGAGCGCGCCTTCGGCCTGGGCGAGCGCGGTTTCCTATACCGCGACATCCGCCGCGCCGATCTGCCCCAAGGCCTGCCGCCGGCGGAACAGGCCGACCAAGGTGCGGTTGACGTCGATCGAGGCCTTGGTCGCGGTTATCTGGTCCTGGAGCTCGGCGAGGCGGATGACCGCCTGGACGGTATTGGTGGCGACGGTCAGGTGCGCAGCCTCGCGGCGATACCCTTGCGCCTCCGCTGCGGCGCGTGCCGATTCCGTCCGGCGTCGCAGTCAGCCGAACAGATCGAGCGGATAGGATACCGATACCAGCGCGGTGTTGAGCGAATAGACGTGGCGGTTGGAATCGGCGAGCACGCCCGACAGCGATTTCGACGTGCGGGTGCGTTCGGGCTGATAGCCGATGTCGAGTGCTGGCAATTGCGCACCTACCGCCACGCCCGATAGCTGGCACGCCTGGCGCAAGGCGGCATCGGCAACGGCAATATCGGCATTTGCTTTCAGCGCCTCCTCGACGAGCGCGTCGAGCTGCTTGTTGCCGAACTGCGTCCACCAGCGCTGCGCCACCGCCATGCCCGGCACCAGCCGCTGTGCCGGTGCCCCCGGTGCCGCAGGGATGACGGTCGGCGGCGGAGTTGCGGCATAAGTCTGAACCGTTGGTGCGGCGGGGGCATGAAAGGCCGGACCAACTGCGCAGGCGTCGGCGAGCAGGGGCAGCATCGCATAGCCAAGGGGACGGATCATGCGCTCATCTCCTGAAGGTCGCAAGCGGGTGTCGCGCCATCGGGGCCGGATGTCCGCCTGCCGCGCGTTGAGAACAGGTCGATCAGTACCGGTAGCACCAGCAGGATCAGCACGGGGGCGAGCGTCATCCCGCCGACCACTACAAGCGCGAGCGGGTTTTGCACCTAGCTTCCGATCCCGCTGGAAAGTGCTGCGGGCAACAGTCCGATCGCGGCGGCAAGGCAGGTCATCACCACCGGGCGCAGGCTGTTCTCGCACGCCTGGGCGGGGGCGGCGGCGCGTTCCAGTCTTTCGTCGATTGCCGGGTTGAACGCGGGGAGGATGATGATCCGTCCATCACCGAAATGCCGAGCAAGGCGACGAAGCCGATCGCGGCGGAGATGCTGAGCGGCGTCCCCGAAACCAGCAGCGTCACCACGCCACCGACCAGCGCCATTGGCATGACCGAGGCGGCCAGCGCCATGTCGCGCGCGGACCCGAAGTTGATGAACAGCAGCACCAGAACCAAGGCAAGGCTGATCGGCACCTCGACCTGCCGAGCGACGCGCTGACGCCGGGATGGACCAGCAAGAGCGACCCAGGCTCGCTCTTCGACCTCGATCGTGCACGCGCGGGCGGCCTTTCCGCGGCGGCCATCGCCCTGTTCGTGCCGCAGGGCCCGCGCGACGCAGCGTCCCTCACCCACGCCCAGAGCGAGATCGTAGCCCGTGACGCCGCAATTCACGCGATCTATGAGCGCAACCCGACCATCGCCGCGCGCGCGCTGTCCCCCGCCGACGTGCGGCACAACGCCGCGACGCATCGCTTTTCGGTGGTCGAAAGCTTGCTCAACACCTGGCCGCTGGGCGACGATCTCGATGCGCTCGACCATTGGTATGGACGCGGCGTGCGCATCGTCGGCTTCGTCCACGCCGGCAACAATCAATGGGCCGATTCCTCACGCCCCGCGCTCAAACGCGGCGATCGGCCGGACGAGAATGGCGGGCTTACCCCGCTCGGCAAAAAAGCGGTAGCGCGGCTCAACGATCTCGGCGTGCTGATCGACGTATCGCAATTGTCGGACGCGGCGTTCGACCAAGTCCTGGCGCTCAGTCGCGCGCCAGTGATCGCAAGCCATTCGGATATCCGCGCGATCGTGCCCAACGGCCGCAACCTCTCAGACGCGCAACTCGACGCGCTCAAGGCCAAAGGCGGCGTGATCGCGATCAACGCTTTCAGCCATTATCTCCATAACGCCGCCCCCGCCGCTGCCGACGGTGCTGCGCCGCCCGAGCAACGCGCGACGGTCGCCGAACTGGTCGATGCGATCGACTATGCGGTCAGGCGGATTGGCATCGCGCATGTCGCCATCTCGTCCGATTTCAACCATGGCGGCGGCGTGGTCTGCTGGTCCCATGTCGGCGAGACCGGCGGCGTCACCGCCGAGCTGCGCAAGCGCGGCTACACCCCGCCGCAGATCGCCGCGCTGTGGAGCGGCAATGTGCTGCGCGTCTGGCAAGCGGCGATCGATGCGCGCAGCCGCACGTACCGCCCCAAAGTGTCATAACCCTTCGGCGCGCGCCTGGCAGGCAGTGGCGAGAAACGCGCTCAGGCGGTCGTCATCGCTGGTCACCACGTTGAAGCGCACATAATCGCCCCACATGCCGCTGGTGCTGAACACATTGCCCGGCGCGAGCACGATATTGTCGGACAGCGCGGTGCGCGCCAGCGCCGCCGCATCCAGGCCACCGGGCAAGCGCGCCCACACGAACAAGCCGGCGGTCGGTTCGATCCACGGTTCCAGCCCCGCGTCGCGCAACCGCCGCAACGTCCGCACGGTGGCGCGCGCAATCCGCGCGCGCATCGCTTCGATCTGCCGACGATAGCTGCCATCGGTCAGCACACTGTGCAGGATCTGCGCCGAGAGCGGATTGCCCGACATCGAGGTGGCGATGCGCAGATCGCCCAGCGCGTCGATCCAGTCGGGCCGGGCCGCGATATGCCCGCACCGGATCGCCGCGCTGATCGATTTGGAAAAGCTGCCGATGCGGATCACCCGATCGAGCCCGTCAAACGCCGCCAGACGCGGGGAAGGCGCATGTTCGAAATCGCCAAACACATCGTCCTCGACGATCACCAGATCGTGCGCCTCGGCGATCTTGAGCAGCCGATGCACGGTCGCGGCGGAGACCGTCGCGCCGGTCGGATTATGGACGGCCGAATTGGTCAGATAGAAGCGCGGACGATGCTCGGCGACGGCAGCGGCAAAGGCCGCCATATCGGGGCCATGCGGCGTCATCGGAATGCCGACCACGCGAGCGCGATGCGCGCGCAGCAGCGCCAGGAAATTGAAGTAGCACGGATCGTCGACCAGCACGGTGTCGCCCGGCTCGATCAGGAAGCGCGCGATCAGGTCGAGCGCCTGCGTGCTGCTTTCGGTCAGCAGAATCTGGTCGGGCGAGGCGGAGACGCCTTGTTCCTCCAGCCGCCGCGCGAGCAACAGCCGCAGCGGCGGCGAGCCGAGCAGCGACGCATAGCCGGTCAGCGCCCCATCGCCTTGGCCGCGCGCAGCACTGCGCAGCGCCTTGCGGATCGAATCGCTCGCCATCCAACTGTCGGGCAGCCAGCCGCAGCCGGGGCGGACCGCATCCGGGCGCTCGTTGAGCGATTGGCGCAGCATCCACAAGGGATCAACTTCACGCTCGCTCTTCGCCCCGATCCGATCGAGCGACAGCGGCGAGAGTGGTGCCGCGACATAGAATCCCGAGCCAGGCCGCGACCGGATCGCCCCGTCCGCCGCGAGCCGATCATAGGCCTCGACCACCGTCGACTTCGAAAAGCCGGTGCTCTCTGCCATCGCGCGCACCGACGGCAGCCGTGCGCCGGGCGGGAGCACGCGCCGGTCGATACGGTCGCGGATCAACTGCACGACATGACCGGTCCGCGTGCGTTCAAGATCGATGGTCTCCACTGTAATGCTCACCTTATCAGTACGATTTTTCACAATCGTATCGATCTGTTCCTGTGATGACCAGCCCGGAGCGCGCATCCCCTCCCTCAGGAGGTAAAGATGAAGACACGATCCTATGCGCTCTTCGCCACGGCGTGTGCGCTGTTCGCCACACCGTGCGTGGGGCAAGACATTCAACTGGCCCCAGACCGCTACGCGGTGACAGTCCGCTCGGTCGATCTAAACCCGGCAACGCCGGGCGCGGCGCGGCGCGTTTTCAGACGGCTGGATGCCGCCGCCCTTGCGGTGTGTGGTGCATCCGAATTCAGCGTGCGCGACGCGATCGAAGCCGAACACCGTTCGGCCTGCTGGCGCGATGCCATGGCAAGGGCGCTGGCCCAGGTTGAAAATCCGCTGCTGCGGCAGCTCTATCATCGTCATACCAACCGCGAGGTCTTGCCATGAGCCATCCCTTTACCCTGGTCGACGTGTTCGGCACCGATCCGTTCACTGGTAATGCGCTCGCGGTCATCGCGCAGGCCGAGCCTTTGTCCGCCGAAGAGATGCAGCGCATCACCCGCTGGCTCAACCTGGCAGAGACCACGTTCCTGCTCGCGCCGACGCATCCCGATGCCGATTACCGCGTGCGCATCTTCTCGCGAAGCCACGAATTACCGTTCGCCGGACATCCGACGCTTGGAACATGCCATGCGTGGCTCGAAGCCGGTGGCACGCCAAAGCGCAGCGGCAGCGTCGTGCAGGAGTGCGGGGCGGGCCTGGTCACCGTGCGACAGGACGGTGCCGGTCTCGCCTTTGCCGCGCCACCTTTGATCCGTAGCGGCTCCCCAAGCGAGCACGAACTCGCCGAGGTGGCAGCTGTGCTGCGCATCGATCGCGCAGCGATCCTCGATGCGGCATGGGCCGATAATGGGCCGGGCTGGATCGCCATATTGCTCGATTCCGCCGCGGCGGTGCTTGCCGTCGAGCCAGCCCATTCCCACCACCGCCACATCAATATCGGGATCGTCGGCCCGCACCCGACCGGTGCCGATGCGACGTTCGAGCTGCGCGCGATCCACAGCGTGCCCGGTGGTGGGCTGACCGAGGATCCGGTGACCGGCAGCCTCAATGCCTCGGTCGGGCAATGGCTGTTCGCGACGGGCCGCGCGCACGGCAGGTACATCGCCACCCAGGGAACGCGTCTGGACCGGACCGGTCGCATTACCGTGACGCAGGATGAGCAGGGCCAGGTCTGGGTCGGCGGCAAGACGCTGACGCTGTTCACGGGCCATGGTCCACACCTGTGCTGAGCGGTCCTTCGAAGGCTGCAAGCCGTGACAGAGGTGGCTCGAGGAACTTGAACAGCGGGGTATAAGTGGATTGCCGATCCTTTGAGCGGCCATACTGGCCGCAAGGAGAAGGCAAGATAAGCAAACGACCCCGGCGGAACCGCAGCCCTAGTCGATGACACGTTGTGAGTGGCAGCGAAGAAGCGCCAGCACACCCAGCGCATCGCGCCTTTTGAGCACGGTCAAGGCGGCAAGCCGCGGATCGATGAGCGGCGGCGCGCACGCTACCTGCTGTCGGGTTTGACCCGGTGCGGGTATTGCGGCGGCTATGCGATGATCTCGGCCGGTATGCTCGGCTGCTCGACGGCGCGAAACAAGGGAACGTGCGCCAATCGTGTGAACATTCGCCGCGATGTGCTCGAGCAGCGCGTCCTCACGACCCTGCACACTCAAAGTTGGTTGCGGGGACAGGATCATTTTCGGCTACGCTCTCCGCTTATCAATTTGATAAAACACAGTATTTCTATATACCGGACGTAGAACACTCCTTGCGATACCCCCTTCGGCGACGAGATGCGACGAGACGCGTCGTTCTAACGGTCAGCCGATCGCCGCCGTTCACGCGTCGGCGAAACTCGACACAGATCTCTGCAGCCGCTCGCTCCTGAAATGATGGGGTGAAGGGCTTCTAGGCCGCCTGCGTCGTTCCCCCATTCGACCGGGATGTCCTTGTGACCATCAACGAATAGAAAACGCCAAACAGGGGAACAGCTTTCCACCGCAAACATCCACGCCCCGTCCCTAAAAAGGAGTCTTACCACCGGTTGGATTTTAGCTAGTCACGCTCAAGACAGTGCCGACTTTCCAATGGACTGCCCCGTCACTCGCGGATCGAAGTACCTTCATTTTTCACATCTACTAGCTTTTCTGATTTGGTGAGCAAGGCTGTGAATGCGGGGCGGAACACGCACAGCGATCACTGCGGCCTCTGGTTCAGCGAACCTCTCGTCTGACGGGTTTTCGGGTCGTGGAGGTCCGGCAGGAGAGGTGATCGCATGACTGATCGCCGTCGCCCCAAACGAAATGTCATGACAAGAATGACATTTGTCAGGTGTGCCGCCTTTGCGGTACCCCTGCCTACAGTGCCGTTGGGGAAGACGTGCTGCAGATGCTGATGGTCATCCTCTTGTGCGGCTTCTTGCTCGGTTTTGCGATCAACTATCGCCGCAATACACGTCAGCTCGCCTCGATTGATGGATCATCCTCCACTCGCTGCCAAGACAGCGCAAGACGATACCGAGCCCGCACACCAGAGCGTAGCGCCGTCCCCGCGACGCCACCCCCCACCTCGCATTCCATCTACCAAGACGAACACCCCCGCCTACTATCTCCTCGGGCCTCGCCTAGGTGAGCAAGACCGGATGCAAGCCACGCTCGACATGATGGTGGAGCCCGGCCTGTGCAGCGTCCGCCGTGAATGATTCCCTTCCCCGTCACCAGACACTTCAGGAGACCCTAGTATGGCACTCACCCGTCAGGTCATCAGCACGCTGCGCAACGACGGTACCGACGCGCTCGGCACCCGCACCGTCGCGATGAAAATCGGCGACGCCAGCATCGTCTCGGGCTCGCTATTGACGGTCGAAAGCAACCATTTCTGCGTGCTCAAGTCGCGCGGCGCGGTGCTGAACGTGTACGACACCGGCAAGAGAGCTTGCCGCCTCCGGCGGCGCCCGCAGGCGATCTCCCGGACGGCGTCTGCCAGATCGGTCTTTTCTGTAGTTGCGTGAGCCCTGTCGATGTGAGACGTTGCCTGTCGAAGGGATAAGGCGATGACTTCGGGACAAAGTGTCGAATCCCATCAATGGTAGTAACATTCGCGCTCGACGGCGACGCGTACATCTACTGGGCGGACGGGGCTCCCCAAGATAGATCCTTTGGGTTCCTGCCCACCATTTTGGCCGTGGCAAGTGCCACGCTCCCGACCGTAGATCTGGATTCTGGCGGCACCTATTTTTCCTTGAACGGATCGATACCGGCGGGCGCATCGGCTGAGATCGAGACGATGCTTCGCACGTTACTTGCCCAGCACGAGCGCCACCACGTGCTGTGGCGCATGATCTGGGTCGACCTCGACGCCACCGGGCTCGCCGCGGAGCGCATGTCGGGGATCGGATTGGCACGCTGTGATCCCGGCGGCGTCCTCGCGGTCGCGTTCAGCGTCGATATGGCCGGTTACGTCCTTGATGTTCCGCCGGGCGCGACGCTGGGAATCGATCCCGCGGGGGCGGCACTGATGATCCAGGGTGCGGCAGCCCTCGCGGTGTCCGGGCCGCGACTGGAACTCTACCCCGCCGCCCAGGGCCTGATCGATATTCCCGCGAGCGGGCAGGACGCCGGATCGCTCCGCTTTGCGATCGACCTGCCCAACGGCGGTGCCGAGCGGAACGACTTCGCCCGGCTGGATGTCGGCATTCGCTTTGGGTGGCGCGACGGCGCTGTGGGCGTCGATTATCACCAGCTTTCCGTGCTGGCCCAACCGGTTGCCACGCCGATCAGCTTGTTCGCGACGATCGCGCCGTTCGCGTTGCTCGATCCCGCCGTCACCCGCTTTTCCTTCGTATCGCCGACCGGCCCCACGCCGAGCCTGTTATCGACCTATTTCTCGCCCGTGCAGGGGCAACTCACCCTAGTCCCGACGACCATAGACGGACACCGCGCCGGTGGCCTGGTCTTCGCGGTCCAACCGCTCATGTACGGCGAAGTAGGGACCGTGCCGGTCCGCTATTACCTGACACCGGACGGCAGCTTCGGGGTGCAGAAGCCGTGGGCCGCTCCCTTGCAGATCGCCTGCGGCATGGCCGCTCTGGAATGGCTACGGCCGGATATCCCACCGATGACGATCGCCTTTACTCCCGGCGATGCGTTCCATGATCCGGGGCGGTTGAAGGGGGTACCAGGCTTTGCCCTGAGCGCGCTCGCCACCACTGCCTATGTCGATACGGCCGTGTCGTCGACCAGCCATTATTTCGCGCAGGCCGATGGGTCGCCGCTGTTCGGCGGAAATACCGAGGGCACCCAGTATCTGCCGTTCCTGGAATTGCCGCTCGCGATGTTGGAGCCAGGCCGGGCGGCGGTGCCGATGCTGGGCCTCGCCGGCCTCGATCCGGCGACCGCGGCGCTGGATGTCTGGCTGGAAACGACGATCGTCGCACCCAGCCGCAAAGGCTTGATCGACATGTTCGGCGCGACGCCGATCGGACAGTCGCCCGTCGCGGAAGCGATCAGCCCGCTGGGGGTGGAAGCGACGTTCGGTCCGAACATCGCCGATCCCTGGGCCTATGCCGGGTTGGCGTCATTCGCAGGCGGAGCCGCACCCGACGTGGGGCTGTTCGGGGCAGACCGGATTTTCCAGTCGGCGGTATTGAGCGGCAGGCCCTTCATGCTGCTGACCAACGCGGTCGAGGTACTGGATCACGCCACTGTTCATTATGCGCTTACCCAGCCCCAGCTCGACGCGCTGAACAGCGATCTTCCGTCGTGCATTCCTGCGGGCAGCCTGACGGGTGTGCCGGTCGGCCAGACCTACGACAGCACGCACGCCTTCGTGCAGGCATTGCCCATCGCTTTGCAGGCGAACGAGGCCGCAGTCGATGTTCTGCTCCGGCTGGCTGGCCAGATGCAGATCGCGGTGGGGGATTGGCATTTCCAGTTATCGCCGAAAAACTGGCCGCCGATGCCCGCCGCGGAGCGAAACCGGACCAATGCCAAGACCGTGCGCACCGTCATGCTGTTCAAGGGGGACCGCAAACAGACCGTCACTGAATGGCTGGACCAACCGAAATCCTGGGCTTGGCAGACCGCAGCGGAGACCGGCGACCCCGGTCAGGACGTCGCCGCGGTCGTTCGCGCGGCCATCGCGCTGGCGCAGGCCCGTTACGACGCGGCCCCGGATCCGGCGCACTCGCCCTATCGTCACCTATTGCTGGAGGTGCTGATCGATCCGAATTGGGCGGGGCTGCTGTTCTTCAACGTGGATATGCCGGTCGATCAATTGCCGGGCGATCTCGCGCCATTGGCCGCGGGCATGAATCTGGGCAATTTTTACGCGCATCATCTCGGCTTCGACGCAGCCAAGGTCGAGGTGGACAAGGGCGTCCTGAATTTCCTGCCTGGATCGGCATTCGGTGCGATCGATTATGAGGATCCGACGGATCTCATCGCCTCCGATGCCGATTACGGCTTCAAGACACTGCAGATGACGGTCGGCTTCGCGCAGTCGAAGGTGTCGAGCTTTGCTGGACAGGTCGAACTGCTGATCGACCGGCTGTTCGACGCTCAAGCGCGGCGCTATCCCACCGATCGCGGCAACAATATCGTGTTGAAGGGCGTCCGGACGCAGCACATCACCGACACCGGTCAGGTGCAGGACGTCTATCGGTTCACCTCGACCGATGTCGCCGTTTATCAACTTGGGGGGTCGGCGCTGCAGGCTGTGACGGTCCGGGCGGCCGCAATGACCGTCAATCATGCGCTATCGACGCCCGCCAGCGAAGTGGTCGATTTCCAGCTGAACGGCGATTTCCAGTTCTGGGCACCGGGGCGCCAGCCGCCCGGCAGCGGGGCACCGCCGGGCGGCTTCGACCTGTTCAGCTACGGACCGATCCCACAGGCCGCCGCGCCTGCGCCCGCCAGCAGGACCGGATCGGGCTGGGCGGCCAAGGCCGCGCAGTGGCTCGACACGCCCCATGGTCGCGGCCGGGTTGTCGGTTATTCCCAACCGGGATCCGACGAGCGCAGGGCACGGGTCGAGGCGCGAGCCGCCGCCGCATCGCGCAAATTGAGAGCGTCCGCCGCAGAAGCGGATAGTGACCCCGCGCCCGTTCCCGTCGCCAGCGCGCTGGCTTTCGAGAAGCTGGTCATCCGGATGACCTTCGATCCGCAGAACGAAAGTAAGCCCGAGTTCGAGCTCATCGTCGACGAAGTGGCGCTCGATCCGGTCAGCAGCACGCCGCGGCCCGACGGCCTCGCCTCCCGCTTTCCCGCGGTGCCGGCCCGCTTCGTCCGCATGCTGGGCGTCGACGACCCGGACGGCGACCCGGCCGGACAGCTGCCCGCCGACCTGGGTTATATCGATGCCGATTGCGGGCTTTCGCAAGCCAAACTGACACTGCCCTGGTTCGGGATCGAATATGAATTGAGCCTGGGAACGCTGGGCGCGTTGTCGGGCAATGCGGAGATCGTTCTGCATATCCTGGCCGCGTGGAATGTCGACCCGAGCGGCGCGCTCGATCCGCCGATCTACCTGGGGGTCAAACTTCCAGGATCGGGCGCGACCGGATTTCAGCTTCCGCTACAGGGCATCATGCAGCTTGGCTTCAGGGCTATCCAGTTCGACACCTATGACCTCGCCAATCCCGACGGTTCATCGGGCCTAGGCTATCTGCTGCGGCTGCGCGATTTCGCGCTGCGGGTGCTCGGGAAGAGCTTTCCGTCCGGCCATATCGATGTGCTCCTGGTCGGCAATCCCAAGCAGGGCCAGCCTGCGAAGCTGGGCTGGTTCGCGTCCTACAACGCGGACAGCGATCCCAAGGCGATTCGCGGACAATACTCCGCGCGCCGGCACCGCGCCCTCCTGCCTTCACGGAGCGATGCGGCATGACCGACCCATCCCTGCACTATACGATGCTGTTCACCGCCCAAGGCATGGGCAACCTTATCTCGCTTACCCGTGCCGGGTCGAACGACGTCGTATACACGGCCTTGGTCGATTGCGGGTCGTCCAGTTCGACGATCGGCGAAGTAGCCGAAACGGTCGCATTCATGCAGTCGTATATCGACCGCAATCGTAAAGACAGTCCAGGCCGCGCGTTCGACATCGACCTGCTGGTGATATCCCACTCCGATGACGATCATTGGAGCCTGATCCCCGAATTGCTGAATGTGTACACGGGTACGAACCGGCTGCGGATCAAGAAAATCGCATATGGCAACGCCCATGGCTGGTATACAAAAGCTCGCGGCTATTCGAACAGACCGACCCAACACGGGCAATACAACGTCCTTACCGACTTAGCTGCCAGCGCGACAATAGCTCAGGAGATTCCGGTCTTCGCCAACACCTCCTATTTCGATCAACTCGGCGGCGTGCAATTCGATTCCACGATGATCGACGGCACAAACTTCCGGTTCGTGCCGATGTGCGCCAATGTCCTCAGCACCCGCGCCGCCTACAGATCGGTAGCGCTCAACACCGTCTCAATTTGCCTCGCCGTGCTGCGCAGCGACACCAAGGGCGGCTTCGAACCGCTCATCATCCTGCCAGGCGACATGACTTTTGAGACGATCCGGTTCCTCGACGGCGAGCTGGACGGTAAAACATTGTTCGCAGGCGCATGGGTATTGGGCTGTCCGCATCATGGATCGCGCAATACCATCGCCGACGGTTATGACGCTGCGGGGGGTAGCTACAGCTTCGCGGAATGGTTCGCGGAGTACGTCGAGACATCGGCACTAGCGGTCAGCGCCGGCTTTACGACCCATCGACATCCCTACGACAGCGTGATCCAGCTGCTGGCCGTCGACATAGGCACCCATGAAGACCAGCATGACTATATATCTTTCGTCACGGCGCCGACGGCAGGATATCAATCCACATATACCGATGACATGATTTACACCAACTATAGTGATAATTTGAGACAGAAAGCGGTTTTTGATAAACCTTATCATGTTGAAGCGGATCCATTTCGATATGTATTCACGATCACGGGCGCAAATTTTTATGTAATGAAAGTATCTCCCAACGCGGGATCGCAACCCGGACAATCGCTCGAGTTGAGCGCATGAGGGACCCTGCCGCATTGATGCTGGCAATGCTTGGCCAGACCGGCGACGACGGTCTGAACCTCGATGCGGCCACGTCACCATGGGCTGCGGCGTTGCTGACTCCACACGGACTCGACCGGTTGACGATTGCCGAGCCGCAGGTCTCCGCCCTGGCGCAGGACGGACGGTCGCTGTTGCTGACCGGGCGGACTTGCCTGGCAGGCATTCCGTGCCGGGCGATCCTGCGCTGGCTCGACCGACCCGCAGGTCTCGAGGTCCGGCTTCGGCTCGAACTGGGTGCCGACGCGAAGATCGCAGATCTGTTCGGACCCGGCACCCAGCCACCCAGTATCGTCGCTGCCAACGGGCTGCCGGTTGAGCAGGCCAGCGTCCTGGCCGAGTTGGTGGTCGCCAACGCAGTCTTCGAAACCGCGACGGGCGACGCGCCGCCGGGTTTTACCGGCGACATCGACATCACCGGCACCACCTTGGGCCGCTACTCGCCGTTCCCGTTCTCCACGCCCCTGAATTTCAAGGGGACGTGGGCGCAGAAGGGGGACTATCGATCCTTCACGCTCCAGGGAGCGTCCACGGCCAGCCTGCCCTTGCCTTCGTTCATCGATGGCTATGGCCTGCGCATTACCAACGACGCGACCGACCGCTTCTCAGGCACCGGGCCGCTTTCGGCCGCGCAATTATACCTAACCGCGACCGAGTATGCGGCAGACCTCACCGCGCCGCTTTTGCAGGGCGACCGCCTATGGCCTGCGGTGTTCAGCTTCACCGATGGCGGCCTGAGCCCCGCGGACGGGCTCCAGGCGCTGACCGATCTGCTGGGGGTGGGGTCTGGTTCGCTCATCACCCTGCCAGCGGGGGTGAACGTGCTGTCGGACTTCGCGCTGCAACAGATCGCATTGGGATTGCGGCCCGGATTCACCGACGGCGACGTCGGCATCGATTATGTCGGCGCGGTCATCTCGTCCACGACCAACTGGACGCTGCCGATCCCGTTCGAGAACAGCATCTCGAATGTGGGTGCCGCATTCATGTATCGGCCCAGCACCGTCATCGGCGCGACGATGACGGTGCTGGGCCGATACATGAAGACGCTCGGGTCGCAAAATGCGTTGACGCTGCAATTGAATGGCGCGCTGCCGCGCTACGATTTCTCGATTGCCATGGGCAACGCCCAGTCCCCGTCGCTCAGCGGGTTCCTGAACGATCTGGGACTGTCTGTGCCGGATTGGGGCGTGACGATCGCGGATTTTTCGGCGGCAGTCGACTTCCCCGAACGCGAATTTCGCGCGCTGATGACACTCGACGGCGATATCCCTCTCGTCGACGGCACGCTCTCGCTGACCAGACTTGGCTTCGCGATCGACCATGCCCAGGGCGGTACGTCAGGTTATCTCATGGGCGCGCTGGCGCTCGGTCCTGACAAGGCCGAATTCGATGTTACGGCCGCGTATGGCGGTGCGGGCGGCGGGTGGACCTTTTCCGGCGGCCTGGCCGGCAGCGACGGGTTGCGGCTGACCGTCTTCGTCGAGCAGCTGCTGGGCATTCAGGTCGACTGGATCCCCGACGTCAGGCTCCAGGCACTGAACTTCAACTATACCTGGGCTCCGGAATCGTCGCATTTGGCGACGGCCGGTGCCTATGCGGCTTCGGGTACGCTCAGCACCACCCTTCCACTGGGCAGGACGGTCCTCGGCTACGACCTGAATATCGCTGCCTCGCTCGGCGTCACGCGAGCGGGCAAGACCGACCCGTCGATCGGCTGGATCAGTGGCACCTTTGCCATCCACGACATATCGATCGTGCTGAAGGCTGCGCTGGAGGCGGGCGCAACGCATCCGACCTATACGTTCGAGGTGGCATGGGACGGGGTCACCGTGGATGCGACGCTGGCCGACGTCCCGGCCACCGCTACCGAACCCGAACACCGCGTCGTCACCCTGACGCTGCAGGGCGTGACGGTCGGCGACATCGCAGGGCGGCTCGCCGCCTTCGTAAATCCCAACGTCTCGCTCAGCCTGGACGCGCCATGGGATGCATTGCTGGCGATCGATCTGTCCGGGATGTCGCTCGCGATCGACCTGAATACGCATGGCATCACGGTACTGGTGCCCGTCGCGATCGACCTGGGGTTCGCCTCGCTGACCTCGGTCGGGCTGGTCTATGATAAGAGCAGCGGCCAGGGCGCGTTGCGGTTTGCAGTTTGCGGCTCATTCCTGGGACAGGACTACGGCCCCGACGCACCGCTGACCTGGGATGCGAGCGATGATCCACCCCCGGCCACACCGGGCACCGGCAAACAGCTGATCGACCTCAGTTTCTTCGGAATCGGCCAACATGTCGGGATCGGCGCGCCCGCCACGATCGACGCCGCGCTGGCGAATATGCGGACGAGCCTGACTCCTACAGGCGACGGCAATCCGTTCAAGCCCGACGTGTTCGATGCCGACAAGGGCTGGGTCATCGGCCTCGATGCGACGTTGCTGGGCTTCATCGAACTCAAGATGCTCTTCGACGATCCGCAGCTCTACGGCATGATCCTGGGAATGAGCGGATCCGGCGCCGGCGCGATGGCCGGCCTGCGGCTGGAAATGTCGTACAAGAAGGTGTCGAACAGCGTTGGCCTGTTCCACGTCGAAATCGCAATCCCGGACGCTTATCGCCAGTTCAACATTGGCGCAGTGTCGGTAACGTTGGGTATCATCGCGGTCGACGTATATACCGACGGCGGCTTCGTCGTTGATCTGGGCTACCCGGTCAATGGCGATTACACTCGTGCGTTTACGGTCGAGGCAGGCGTGTTCATCGGTCGCGGGGGCTTCTATTTCGGCGTGTTGCAAAGCGGCACGTCCGACCGCCTGCCGGCAATTACAAACGGCAATTTCGCGCCCGCCATCGTCGCCGGGCTGGGGCTGGCGGTCGGGGTAGGCCGCACGTTCGACAAGGGGCCGCTGTCGGCGGGCATCTATGTCCAGCTCGAGGGAATCTTCGACGGCGTCCTCGCCTGGTTCCACCCCAGTGATACGTCGCAAGTGATCGAACGTTTCTATCATATCCAGGCGATGGTCGGTATCGCCGGGCAATTGTACGGATCGGTCGATTTCGGCGTGGTGTCTGCGTCGCTGTCGGTGTCGTTCAGCGCGACCGCAACCCTCACCCTCCAGGCCTGTCAGGCGTCGAAGGTTTATCTGTCGGTATCGGTGTCAGTCGAGGCATCGGTCAAGGTCCTGTTCGTCCGCGTCCATTTCAGCTTTTCAATGGACCTCGACGTGTCGTTCGTCATGGGCCAGGACAGCACCTCGCCGTGGATGCTCGCCAATGGCGGTGCGTCCGACAGCGGCTTCGGTTTCCGGCGGATCTACGCCGCGCCGCGCCGGAGCAAGCGCGACGCGCTGGACCGCCTGCGCGATCAATATCACTGGTCGGGGGGCAGCTATCAGGCCGATGCCTGGAATGCGAACCTCAATCTTTACCCCGATAATGGCAAGGTGGTGGAATCGCTGTCGGTCGTGCTTGGACAGACCCAGCTGTCACCAACAGTAGTATGGCCCGATGGCCGCGATACGCCCCCCGCCCCGTCGCCGGGCGATCCGCAGTTGATCGTCATGCTGATCGCGACTACCCGCCTCGGTGCACCACCCCTGTCCGCGGTTATCGAGACGATGCTGCGCTGGGCGTTCACAGCAGCAGGCCAGCCGGCCAATGACGGCGTCCTAAACGTGGGCGCGCTGACCGACCTGGCGGCGCATATGCATGATGCGGACGTGCCGGCGAACTTCGCCTACCTCAACCTCGCCACGCTGTTCGGCAACAACCTGATCTTCCAATTTCTGGACCATGATGCCGGAGGGGATATTCCCGGTGCCGCAGTCCTGCCGATGATCCCGCTGTTCCAGCGCACTGATGGCGGAGACACGACAGTAGCTTTCGATTATTTTACCGACCATCCCGTCAGCGCCCAATATGAACGCAATCTGCGTACCTATTTCGCGGCGCTCAAGGCCGGGCAGCCCCAAGCCCGTGCGGTGCGCGCGACGGCTGAGGATTCGTTCGCTACTGCCCTGTTCGAGGATTATTTCCTGCTCGTCACGCAGGCTGCGGTGGGCGCGGCGACTGATCTGGTACGTGACTGGCAGGACCGGCTCGGGACCGACCAATCGCTGGCGTGTCTCGCGCGTACATATTCGGGTTTGCCCTGCCCCTATATCAAGCCGGCCGGCGGCACGCTCGACCAGCTCGCCACTGCGTTCGGCCTGTCCACCGATGAATTGGCGTTCCTCGATTCTTCCCTGGTGGATACAGGGTTCGCAGCGGCCGCGGCCGGCGACAAGTTGATGGTGTCCATCGGCGTCACTCCGCAATCGATCGGTGCCGGCAATCCCGACGCCTTGCTTTTCGCCGCTGACAGCTGCGACGTGGGACCGATTGCGCACCATGTGCTGGCTGGGGACACATTATGCGGGATTGCCGGCAGCGACGCCGCGCTGACGGCATGGCTGGCGCGGGACGACGCCAACGCGATCGTCCGGCGGGCGCAGACGTTGATGAGCGGAGCGCAGGCGACGCTGGCGGGCTGGACCTATACCAACCCCTTCGAGATTGCCCTGCAAGACGTGGCGACGATTTTCTACGCTCGGATACAGGGCCTATCGCAGCAGGCGACGACCCAGGATCTGCCCTGGATCCAGAGCTTTGTCGCCCAGCACAATCCTGGTCTGACCGTTGGCATCGATGGTACTATCGGCCAACCCGGCGGCACCGTCATCCTGGTCCCCAAGACGCTGCCCGCCTCAGCATCATCACCTGCCCCGACGGATACTCGCCCGTGGACACTGGCAGGCGGCGATACGATCGGATCGTTGGCGGCAGCGGTACTGCTCGCGATCGATCAGAATGCCGATCCTGCCTTCCCGGCGATCGCGGCGAAATTCACATCCGGTCCCGCACACGACTCCATCGCTGTTCCGGCCGACCTGGTCCTGACCGTCCACCCCGGCGAAATGATCGCCGACCTGGCCTCGCGGATGGGGTTCGATCCGGCCGCCCCCGTGTTCGCGACGCTGATCGGCGGCCTGGCGATCCTGCGGCCGATGCAGGTGCTGATGCCGGACCGAACCGTTGCCACTACCGGCCTGACGCTCGGTGCGCTGGCCGCCCAATTGTCGCTCGCGGTCGAGGATCTGGCCGGTCGCCCGGCAGTGGCGAACACGGTTGGCCTGTTCAAGGCAGCCGAGCTGTTCATTCGCCACGCCCCGCTGTTGCCCGTCGAAGAATTGGTCAAGCGGGCGCTCGAACCGAAGCAGAGCGATCCGATCCGTGGCCAGGTGTCCCGGTTCATGTTGCACGGGATGCGCGTACCGACCCCGCAGGGCGACGATCTGGGTCCGCTCGAGCCCATGTATGTGCTGAGCGGGCAGCAGGCGGATCGCGCCCAATTCGCGGTCGGCGGCGACGCCTTCAGCGTTACCCTGACACTGCCGGCGGAACGCGAGGCGCAGTGGATCCGAAACGATCAATTGCCCAATCCACTGACCATTATCGCGACCTTGGAGGATGCCGACAGCAGCTTGCCAGCCGCAACGGTCGCGCCGACCTTCCTCGAACCGCCGCAACCGACCGTGCTGACCAAAGCGGTGCCGCCGGTCTGGAGCATCGCGCGCCGGCTGTCCTGGCTGGTGCCCGTCGCCCCCTTGCCGGGACTGACCGCCAACCCGCCGCCCGGCATCTGGCCACTGCCGGACGCGATGCTGACCCGGCCGGACTCGGGCGGCACGCCGTTCCAGTACGCATTGGCGACTCTTCCAGCGCAGCCTGGCGCCGACGACCAGCCGCAACCCGTCGCCACCTGGTATTTCGGAACGCTGATCGATCTAGTCATCCGCACCACCGGTACCGCCAATGTCTATGAGCTGATCGGTGCCGATTCGCAGCAGCGCAGCCGGTTGCTGCAGCTTTGGCAGAACCTGACAGAAACCGATGAGCTCGCCCTGCTATATCGACCCGCGGCATCGGCCGGGGCACCGCCCGGACTGGCATCGACCGACGCCCCCGCCGGCACCGTCACGCTGATCAAGACAAATCTATCGACCGAAACGCGCGGCGACACGAGCCAGGTAGCGGCCGTCCCGCCGCCCTCGGTCGCGACGATGGCCAACGGCGGCGACTTTGCCCGGTTGACATGGGAATGCAGTACGGTCGGTGGTGGTGGATATTGGCTGGTGGTGGGGAACACCCTCGACGAAGCGATCCCGGCCGACGCTTTCGACGGCAATGGCCAAGCGGTCATCGCCTTGCTCGCGGTCGCCGAACCGGGGGCACTAACGCAGCCGTTGCAGCGCTATCAAAACGTGGCCGTGGTGGGCGACGCGATTAATCCGGCGATCACCCGGCTGGTCGCGACCGATCCCGCCGCGCCGCCGACGGCCGTGGCAATCGTCGATCCGGGCATCGTCGCCTTCGAGATGCAATGCGCAGCACCGGTCGAACCGGCGAAGACGTCGGACGACATCGTCGCCGACGCCGCGGTACGCGCGCAGGAAGTTTTCCAGCTGTTGGGCTATCGGCTCGCCGACAGCCCTGAATTCGCCGCGAGCACGATCGGCCTGCCCGTCGGTCCACAGCAACGCTCGCCGGATAAGGCCAGAGATGGGGCAACGACCCCACCGCCGGCGAGTCCGCCATGGAGCTATGGCCAGAGCTTGCCGATCTATCGCTTCGCCAAACATTCCTGCGTCGTCGACCGGCCGGCACTGCCGCTGGCAGCGGACAACGTCTACGCCGGCATCGTGCTGGATGCCCACACGGGGAAGCCGGCCGAGGCCCAGGTCGAAATATGGTTCCAGGATGTGTACGGTAACGTATCCGTCGGCGCGCCAACGGATAGCGACACCGCCCCGGCACCTTATCCGGTGCCGCTGCCGGTCCGCTACGTCGATCCGATCCTCGGTGTGACACAATGGCCGTCGTGCAGCGCCAAATTCTCCGTTGCGGGTGATGCGGCGACACCGGAATTGGCGTTGACGTTGATCTTCCAGGGGTCGGGCTATTGGCCCGGCGCCAATCAGACCAAAGACGCTGTCGCGGATTCGCTCGGCAAACACGCCGCGCAATATGCGCGCGTCTACTACCAGCTGCATCAAGCCGATATGATGGCCACCCTTCAGACCTCGCTTACCACGCAAGACGCGCCCGCCCCCGCGCCGATCGATTTGGCACCGATGCGGACATTTGCGGGCGCGGCCTACGCCTATCTGAACGCAATCGACGCGCTGGTGGTACCGCAGATGTGGGCGGGTAGCATAGGCAGTCTCCTCGCCGCGTTTCCGACGAGCTACGACGCGCTGGCTGCAGCCAATCTGGACCAGACCATCGTATCGCTGTTCGCTCCAAGTTCGATTGCCCCCTTCTTCCCGGTGCCCGTGCTGAACACGTTCGTGGCTGGCGGCGCGATGCAGGATCTGTGTGCCGAACCGGCCAGCGCGCTGCAAAATTCGAGCAACGTCGCACAGCCGCTGCAGCCAGGCACTGAACTGACCATCAAGCCGTTCAATGTCGATGTCGTAACGGATACGCCCAACGCGGTAACCGGGCGCTACAATTGCACCCTGGCCACGCTGGTAGCGGCCAATATCGATCGCCCATGCCTGCGCCCTGGTTTCGCCTTCGTCTCCGGCGTCGGCAAGGTGGTGACTGGCGCGAATTTCGACACGATCGGAAAGGTCGTGGCGGGCCTGAGATTTCAGGGCGTGCCGATCAGCCCGGCCGCATTGATCGCATCGGTTCTCGACGCTCCGATCTTCGACGGCACCATGATAATCGCCGGCTATATCGTCCAGCCGGGCGACACCTTGACCGCCAACGGAAGCCGGGACTCGGTCTCGGGCCTGGCCAAACGCAATGTCGGCACCATAAACCTGTTTCCGGCCGGCACCTCCGTGTGGTGTGGGACGGTCGACGGGTCCGACTGCCAGCTGCTGTCGCTGGGTGCCTATGCCGAGGCATTCGGCCTTACGCCCGGGCAAGTCATGCAATGGGCGGCTTTGGGCGATACTGCACCCGGTGTCGATTTCATCCTGCCCGGAGTGCTAGCCTTCCCGAATCCCGACGCGGCGACTACGCCGATCCGGCACATCGCGCCCTTCCCCGCCGCCGGACTGGCAAATGTCGGCCAGTATTTCTGGGGTGCCGACCCCGAAACCTTCGTCCTCGACAATTGGAATACGCCGGCCTGGCTGGTGCCGGACCAGATGGTCGGCCATGAGAAGGTTCGAGCCGGGGACACGCCGTCCACGCTGGCAGCGCGGTTCCACCCGCCGCTTCAACCCCATTCGCTGCGGCCGCTCCTGCAGGCAGCACCCGCCAGCCTGGCGACCGGCGCCGCGGTCATCGCGCCGCCGGCGGTCAATCAGCAACCGACGAGCGGCCTCGCCGCTGTCGCCGCCGAGTACGGAGTCGATCCGGTCGCGCTGGCGATGGGCAATATGGCGCTGAGCGGCTGGCTGATGCCGGGCACCACCGTCGACTACGAGGGATCCCAGCAAATCCTTCCCGGACCGCTCAATGGACTGGACGGTCCCAGCCCGATGTCCCTTGCGGGATTGATCGCATGCCTGGCGAACAACGCACCCCTCGGTGCCGATCCCGCCCTGTTCGACGCCGCGCTCGTCATCCAGGCACTCTGCGCCGACGCGTCGTTGTGGATCGTGTATACCGGCGGCATCTTCCTGATCCCGCCGCAGCCGGCCGTCGCCGCTCAGCCTCTGGTGGCCGACGGAACCTATCCCACCGCGGTCATTCCGGTCGATGCCAGCCTGACGCTGGCGCGCAACCCGGCACTGGTCGACCCCGCATTGATCGACACAACGACCGCCAGCATCACCACGCCCATCGCGCCCGCGGCATCGGTGCGGACAGACGATAGCGGTCGCACCACCTACCATCTGCTCGGATTCGCGACGACGGCCGAGGCGATCCTACCCAATCTACGCATCTGTTCGGGCAGCGCCGATCCCGACAACCCTGCCCTGCCACGCCTTTCGGCACTGGTGCTCGGCACCGACGGCATTTCCGCCGTGACCGTCAGGAGCGACCAGCCTGTCTTCTATGCGTTGCGCCCGCTCTATCCTCAATCGGTGACGCGCAACCAGCCATCTTCTCCTGCCACGGCGAACGATCCGCCCGCCCCCCCGGCATTGCAGGATGTGGACGTCGAGATCTGGGCGCGTCAGCTCCTGTCTGACGTCGACACCTTCCTGGCAGCGCCGCTGGCTGCCGCTGCTGCGCAACTCGCCCCCGCAGCGCTAGGCGACGTACTGTCGGCCAAGGATACGCTCGCTGATGCCATCACCGCCGGCCTGCTCGACGTACTGGCGATTGGCGACACCGACCCGACCGCGCTCGCGGCGGCCCAGTCAGCGCTACGCCAGTCCCTGCTGCGGTCCTGCAGCCAAGCCTATGACCTGGACGTGATGGTACAGGTCCCTGGCGACCTGTCCGCGGCGGGTACGCCGCATGCGATCCGCCTCCCGGTCGTACCGGTAGAAAGCGACGGGATCGGCAAGGGGCTGACCATGGCCGGCAGCAAATTGGGCGATCCGGCCAGCGCGGGCTATTTGCACGTGTCGGTCGGCGTCGGCGCGGCACCGACGCCTGCGGTTGATCTGAATATTGCCCTGAAGTTCAAGCAAGTCGAATTCGACGCCGCGCCGGTCGAACAAGGCTATGATACCTCACGATGGGTCACATTGCTGAGCGACGTCAACGCCGGCCTGCCAACGCACTGGTCGGTGCCCGCCATCACGACGGCAGCGCCACTGCCGACGCGCAGCTTTCCGATCGTGCCGCAGTTGCTGGGTCAATCGGCCGCGGCGACCTACCCGGACACCACCGACGTCGCGCAGGCACCGCTGTGGAGCTTCACCCTGTCGCTGGAACATGCCAGCATGCCACAGGACCAGATCGTCTTCGCCGCATTCTTCAATCGCGGCGCAGCCATTGCCGCCGCCACGCCGAAGCTCGAACCGGATCTGGCGGATATGCTGAGCGCCTATATAAACGGGCCTCGGGCGCAGATCTGGGCCGATCTGATGTCCAGCAACCCTGCCAAACAAGGCGCGGCGATGTCGGCCTTTGCCGCTGCCCTCGATCCTATCGTCAAGCAATGGCAGCAGCATTGGCAGGCGGACGAGACGACCGCGCGTTTGGCCAGGCTGTTCGGGCCCGAACTGGGCCTTGCCGACAGCCCCGACTTGAGTGGGTATGTCGCAACGCTCGACCATGATCCCGACGGCACCGTGGTGGCGGTAACACTGGAAAAGCCGGCGACGGCATGGCCCATATGGCCACGGATTACGATTACGGCGGGCGGGACATCGTACCAGCTTGCGGGCCGGGAGCAGGCGGATGGGACCTGCCTATATCCCTTCCCTTCCGGCGCGATCGCGACCGGCACGTCCATCGTCTATCAAATCTCGCTCGATGGGCTTCCGTTGGCGCGGTATCAGGACGCCACCGCCGCCGTATGGGTGATTCGGAACGCGCAATTGCTCGGACCCGACAAGGCCGCCAGCCGCCTCGATTTCATCTATCGTGCGCCGCCGGTACTCCATCCATATTCGACGGCACCGCAGCTGTCGTTTACCGGCCCGTTCGTCTTGCCGGCCTGGGATCCGGTCGGCACCGCGGCGGCCTTGGACGCGCTGGCAACCGCTGTCCTGCTCGACAGGACCACCGGTGCGTCTCTTAATTTCGTGGCGCTCGAAGCCGCGTATGCGATCGATACGATCGCCGCAAACCTGCCACTCAGGACGCCGATCGCATATACTCCCTCCATTGCCTACACGACGACCAACGGGATCGGAGCCGGCGTGGTGGGCGCTGTCGAAACCTGGCTGGGCCAGATGCAGCCCTCCCCCAGCGGCCGGATCGAATTTTCGCTGACAGCCTTCTCCACGCTGCCAAACCGCACGAGCCAGCCGATCCTGTCATTGCGTGGAATTACCGCCTGGCTGAGCGGTGCCCAAGGCAGCGGCGCGGCCTAGGATATGTCACTTATTCGCCGTGTTGATGTTGATCGGCATTGTGGGCGCGGCGATTGATAATAGGGCAATTCTCGATTGTGCTTCATAGCGACGATACCCGCTTTGACGAAAGCTGTGGCAAGATCACCTTGATATCAACGGAGCAGATCCCCCGATCGAAACATTCGTTGAAAACCGTAAACATATTTGCAATGGACGAATATTGTATCTGCAGTTCATCCCCAGAGTAGAGCATAAAATATGTTATCTTTTCCCAATTTTTATCGCATAACCGAAAGGTTACTGAGTAAAAATCGCCAGCTTCATTCTGAATTATTGGAAACCAAGATTTATTCCACCTAGTGTGCTTGTTCAATATTTCATAATTTTTGACTGCATCGCAAAATGGCAGAACACAGTGGGAGCCATATATCCATGTGCGATTGAATAGCGCACCTTCTGGAGCACCAACGCCGCCACAATAGCTATAGAATTCCACGAGTTTATCGGGACAGTCCAAGCTAATTTCACCGATAATACGGCGAATATATTCACCATCGAAGCCGGGCAAAAGCAGGGCCTGTTTTCACTATGAACCGGTCGCCATCAAATATCCCATACTTGTCCGCTCATGTCGAACGGTCGCTGGAGGCATTCGATCACGCGGCGCTCGATTTCGTACCCAAACCGATAGTGGCGACACGGCTTACTAATGCGCTCGACCGGCTCGACGCGCAGGCGAGCGGATTTCGCCGGGGAACGCTGATCGTGCGCAGTGGCGGACGTATCGACATAGTCGACTGCGAGCATATTATCCGCCTGCAGGGCGCGGACGATTATGCCGAACTGGTGATGTACGATGGTCGCCACCTGCTACACGACGCCGGGCTCGCCGCGCTCGAACACCGTCTACCGTCTGATTTCATCCGCACCCACCGCTCGCATATCGTCAACGCAGCGATGGTGATGAGCGTGCAAAGCACCGATGCCGGGCTAGTAGCGATCCTAGCGCACAATGAAATGGGCCCGATCAGCCGTCGCCGCGCTGTCGATGTGCGACGCCGCCTCCTTGCCGCGCGCGGCTCTGTCTGATCGGAGGATACAGCTTTGTCGGATCGCACGTGTCGCTGCGGGCGGATCGTAAACAGTTATGCGCCCCTGTAGCGAGCAGATCACCTATGCGGCGAGTGCCGTCCCAAGGCACCGGCTTCTAATGATTACACTGAATAGCGGACAGGGAGCTTTCATAAACAGACCTTGGGCTAAGAATGCCCGGATCAAGCACAGCATCGCCGATCGTCCGGTTCGATCAGGACCGGACGTTTGCCCGAGTTGTATGAACGACCGGGTCTGGTCGACATCCGCCGCGAACTAGGAGGGTTCGATTGGCCGACATCGCCGATCATAACAGCGGCATAGTTCCGTGCTTTGAGCCCGTCAGGTGCCGACCGCCCGGGAAAAGAAATTGACGAGTGCGAGGGGTGCGCGGGTGCCAAGCAGTAGCGCCAGCATCTCGTGCCCATCCTTGGCCGCCTCTGCCCCGCGCGGAAACATCGCGGCTTCGTATGTCGACAGCGCGGCTTCGATGTCGCCAGGATGGGCGGCGATCGCGTGTCCGAGCTCAGCGCCGTCAAGTAGCGCCAGGTTCGCGCCTTCGCCGGCCGGTGGCGCAAGGTGCGCGGCATCGCCCAGCAGCGTCACGCCGGAAATGCGGTCCCATTGATGCCCAATCGGAAGCGCGTGCAGCGGACGCGGTACCGGGGCCGTGTCGCTGTCGGCGATCAGTGCCGTCAGCGCAGGCGCCCAGCCGTCGAATTCGGACGCCAGCCGCGCGGTGGCGGCAGCGGTGTTGCCAAAATCAATGCCTGCACTCCAGTCGAGCGGACGGTTCAATGCGGCATATGTGTGAAGAATGCCTCCCGCTTCGCGATGCGCGAAGATGCCCTGGCCGGGCGCGAGCGCAAAAAGAGCGCCCGCGCCCGCTGCGGTGGCCGTCGCCGGGTGCCGGGCATCGACGTCGTGAAGATAGGTCTCGACAAAGGTGGTGCCGATATATTCGGGCGTCGCACTCGATAGCAGCGGCCGGACCTTCGACCAGGCACCGTCGGCACCAACGAGGAGATGGGTGGTCGTGGTCGATCCATCGGTGAAGCGCAGTTGGTGCCGTCCGCTGCCCAGCGCGACGACACCGGCGAGCTTTTTGCTCCATTGGACGGTCCCCCCCGGCAGCGATTCCAGCAGAATGCGCCGCAGATCTCCACGCAGTGCCTCCGGGCGGCCGCCCGTGCCGTCGTCGGGAAGATCGAGCAGCACGGCACCGTGGCGGTCAAGCACACGTGTCGCCTCCCCGCCCGGATGGATAATCGCGCGAAATTCCTGAGTGAGGCCGGCGGCCGCGAGCGCGACCTGCCCATCGTGTGCGTGGATGTCGAGTTGGCCCCCTTGCGCGCGCGCCATGGCCGAGGGCTCGGCCTCGTAAATCGTCGCGACAATGCCGTGGACATGGAGGACGCGGGCAAGGACCAGCCCTCCAAGGCCCGCACCGACAATGGCGATTTGATTGATCAGACCGTTCCTTTGAATCGCTATGGAACAGCGTTCCAATAACCGCGCATTGGAACAACGTTCCACTTATGTCAATGGAATGGTATGACGCGTAGAAATCTGAGCAATGGGCGTCACGACGCGCTTTCGGAGGAGCGGATCGTCGAGGCCTCAATCGGCATTCTCGATCGGGACGGGGTAAACGGCCTGACCTTTCGAGCGCTCGCATCACGCCTCAAGACTGGTAGCGGTGCGATCTACTGGCATGTCGCCGACAAGCAGACGCTGCTCGCGGCAGCTACCGACCATGTCATTGCCGGGGTTATGGCCGCAGTGCCGACGCAATCGGTTCCGCAGGACACCATACGCGTCGTCGCACTTGGCGTCTTCGACGCCATCGAGGCGCATCCATGGATCGGCGCACAATTGTCGAGCAACCCGTGGCAGCGGGCTTCCCTGCGGATCCTGGAGCGCATTGGCGGGGCGGTTCAGGCCATCGGCGTTCCTGAGCATGCGCTGTTTAATGCCGTTACCGCGCTGATAAACTGCATCTTCGGCGTAGCGTCGCAGCACGCGGCAGCCAGCCGCCTGCCGCGCGACATCGACCGATCGGATCATCTCGCAGCGATTGCCGCCGCCTGGGCACAGCTCGACCCGGTCGAATACGCATTTGTGCGGGAACTGGCGGCGCAACTGCCCGGCCACGATGACCGCACGCAGTTCCTTGCCGGCATCAACCTGGTCCTGGTTGGCGTGGAAAGCATCCGATAACGCGCTCCGTCGACGCAAATCTACGAGGATTTCACTACAAGCATGGGAAAGCGGAGCGGCGATGTTGGAGCGCTCTGCTCCCTTTGCTCTAGTAGGAGGAATGGCGGGTTTTGCCGAGAGCAGCCCTCTGGCGCAGAGACCAAAGCGACCGGGTCTGGTCGACATCCGCCGCTGCAGCGACGACCCATAATCGGTCGCTAGGACGGCCTTTTCTACCTCCCAACTACGGACACTTGTTCATCTGCGATCGCGGCGGGCCACTGCTTATTTCTATCGCACCGCGATCGCGATAAGCCGCACCGATGGCATTAGGTGCACTCACGTTTGGATGGCGCACCGCGCTGCTACTTTCCGCTAGCATTCAGATGCTCATCTTGGCCGGCGCTCTATGGCACCCTCTCACCAACCGCGCGGCCAATCGCACCCTGGCGTGTTTGCTGATCGTGCTGATCGGTGTCCTCACACCCTTCACGATCGGCTTTGCGGGCTTCTACGATCGCTTCCCATGGCTGTCGTTCGCGCCCTTCGCGGTCCCGCTTGCGATTGGTCCGCTCCTATACGGATATGCCCACGTCATCGCCTTCGGCGCCAGGCCGACGCGGCGCTGGCTTCACCTATCACCAGCGCTGGCGCAATTCGCGTATCAAGCGGCGCTTTTCCCGCTGCCGCTGCATCTGAAAAATTTGTGGGACGAAGCAGCCTCGCCGGTGATCGAACCGATCTTCACACTTGCACTGATCGCCAGCTTGACCGGCTATGGCGTCGCCAGCCTTCGGATCTTACGACTCTATCATCGCGCCTTGGCGCAACAGCGCAGCGATGATGACCGGCTGAGCGCCCGGTGGCTAGGCCGCGCCGTGATCGCGCTGTTGCTGCTTCTAATGGTGTCGCTGCTCTATGCCGGCTGGAACGCATTTATCGCGCCACTTGATTATTTTCGCGACATGGGCCGATACCTCGTGATCGCCGCGATCGGTTGCTATCTCGGGATCGAGGGCTGGCGCCACGCTGACCTGCACCTTGCCCCCGTTCCGGTTCCGCCGGAGCCGGACGTGCCCACACCCCCGCGCGATTGGCGCGCCCAAGCGGAAGCATGGGCACTGCGTGTCCGCGACGAGCAGTGGTACCGCGACCCCGAATTGTCACTGCCGACGCTCGCGCGGTTGCTCGCCACCAACACCGGGCATCTTTCCCGCGCGCTGAACGAGGGCCTTGGCGTCAACTTTTCGACCTTCATCGCCTGCATACGGTGCGAGGATGTCGCAGCGGCGCTGCGCTCGGGTAGCGAGGCGGACTTACTCGGACTCGCGCTCGATGCCGGTTTCGGATCGAAGGCGACCTTCAATCGAGCGTTTCGCGCGCGATTCGACCAATCGCCCTCGGCCTATCGCCGCACCCACGGCTCAGAACCGGAATAGCTGCTGGAAAACAGATTTTGAGGCGCGCTAAGCGGCGCGTGCGGGGAAGCATGCAGGCGCATTCGGGGAGCCTGCTCATGTCGATTCTTACATCACGTCGTTCGTTTCTGCGCGCAGCTGGCGCCTTGGGTGTCTCTGCGTTAGCAGGCCCGGGCGCAGCCGCACCGCGTTCGGGCGACTTTCGGGCGGATGCGGCGTTGCTGGCGCACGCCTATCGCTCTCTTCATCCCGGGCTGTTTCGCTATGCCGGTCCGGCGGAATGGGAGGCGCGGTTCGCCGGGCTCGATCGCGCGCTCGAGCGGTCGAACAGCTTGGACGAAGTTTATTTGGAGTTTGCCCGGATCACTGCGGCCGTCCGCTGTGGGCACAGTTACCCCAATTTCTACAACCAGTCCGAGAAGATCCGCGCGGCCCTGTTCGAGCGGCGCGACAAGCTGCCTTTCCTGTTCCGCTGGATCGGGGATCGGATGATCGTGACGCGCGACCTTTCGCCGGCCGCGCTGGCACCGGGCACGGAAATCCGGATGATTGAAGGTGTCGACGCGCGAATGCTGCTGCGTGGTCTCATGCCGCTTGCTCGCGCCGATGGGCATAACGACGCCAAGCGCCGGCAAATCCTGGCGGTCAATGCGATCGATCGGTTCCAGGCCTTCGACATCTACCTGCCGATGCAACGGCCGGCGCTGCTCGCCCGGGGTAGCGTTCAAATCCTTGCTACCCAGCCCGACGGCGTTCCGCGGCATCTTGAGCTGCCGTTGGTCACGGCGACCGAACGCCATGCCGCCGTCCCGCCGATCGACGAGCAGCCCAAGGATGCCGCGCTGTGGTCACTCGAGTACAAGCCGGGCGGGATCGCGTGCCTCACCATGCCCTCTTGGAGCGTCTATAACGGAAGCTGGGACTGGCGCGCATGGCTGGAGACGCGGCTCGACACAATGGCGACGGACGGTACGCGCGCCTTGATCATCGACTTGCGTGGTAATGAAGGCGGACTCGACTGCGGCAATCCGATCCTCGCGCGACTGGTTGATCGCGAGATCACGCCAGTTCGTAGCGCCCGGCGAGTCCGCACGCAGCGCGTCCCCGACGACCTCCGGCGGCATGTCGATACCTGGGATAAGAGCTTCTACGATTGGGGTGACCGCGCGAGCGGACCGCGCACGGACGGCTTCTACGACCTCATCGAACGCGACGGGGACGCCAACGGCGGAATGACAATCCGTCCTGCCGGCAAGCGTTTCCGCGGCAAGGTGATCGTGCTGACCGACGCCAGTAACAGCTCGGCGACGTTCGGCTTCGTGCAGCTTCTAAAAATGAGCGGGCTTGCGACGCTTGTGGGGAACACGACCGGTGGCAATCGACGGGGCATCAATGGCGGCGCGTTCCTTTTCCTGCGTCTGCCGATTTCGGGAATCGAAATCGATATTCCCTTGATCGGCTATTTCCCGCCGGACGCGCAGCCGGACGCGGGCATCATTCCCGATCTGTGCGTAGACGAATCCGCTGTCGATATCGCTGCCGGGTTCGACAGGGGAATGGCAATCGCCAGCCGCGCTGCTCTAGACGCCTGATGGCAGGCGGCCTGCCACAATCTGGCGCCGGATGGTTCGACCCAAACCCAGACAAGACAGGTGCCCTGCGCGCCTCTCAAAACCCGCCGCTCATTCATGTTCTGAATTGTCAGCTTAGATTCGACGATTTAGCTTCGCGACCACCGCCTCGATCAGCACGACCAAGCACATTGAACGCTTGCCCATTAACCGGGGCGCACGGAAACGGACCCGGTCAACTAAGGAATAGCTGGTCCGCGGCGGGCTTCGCTTGCGAGGCAGTCCGAAACGCGCTGGGCGTCAGCCCCTCGCTGACGCGAAACGCGCGGTTGAAGCTCGCGAGCGATCCGAAGCCTGCGTCGAGCGCGATCGTCAAGATCGGCACGCTACGCTGCGCGGGGTCGCTCAACGCCGTCTTCACTTCGCTCAGCCGATAGCTGTTGAGGAACGCCGCGAAGTTGCGGAAGCCAAGCTCGCCATTGATCGTGCGACGCAGGCGATACTCGGGCACACCCAGTTGCAGGGCCAGCGCGGCGATGGTCAGCGTATCGTCGCGGTGGCAGCGCTGCGCGCGCATATGCGCCTGCAGCCGTGCCACCAGCGCCTTAGCGGCCGGGTCTTGATCGGCCGCGGCTGCGCTCGTCGGTGCCGCCGCGCCGAGGAAAATGTCGGCGCGGCGCATGTGCAGCAGGATGTAGCACAGCCCGGCCACCACACTCAGCGTGAGCAGCGCGGTAGATATGTGTACCAGCGGTGCGCGCTGTCCAGGTGCCAGCACATTCTTGGTGACGTGGATGAGGTTGATGAGCAGCAGCGCGCCTCCTGTCGCCCAAACGAAGCCGATCCGCAGCCGCCGGCGCGCCTCGACCATGTCGTCGTCTCGACCACGCCAGGCGATCCACAGCGCAAGGACCGGCAGCGTGATCCATGACGCGTGCATCACCAAATCCGTTGGCCAATACCCCCCGGCGGTAGGCGACCAAAGCAGGTAGTTGGCGAGGGACACCCCCGCGATCGCGCCGACGACGGACCAACTGAACCATCCGAAGTGCGCTTCGTCATCAAACCAACTGCGGACAAACAGCCAGAAGAATCCCGAGATCGCCCCTTCGCCGAGGATCAATGCGATCGCGACAGGCTGTGGGAATCGCTGCAACCCGTAGCCCTCGGCGATCAGGTTGCAGGCGATCGCGGCGATCAGTGCGACCCCCATCCGCGCGGGTATCGCCGCGCGCTGGTCGCGCAACAGCACCGCCCCCAGCAACAGCAGGAGCGCCAGCGCGCCGCCGCGCGCGACCAGATCGAGGTCCGTCAGAGTCATGGGCGCAATGCTGTCAGTTCGCCTGCATGACCACAAGCGCGTGGATCATTCTCCGGCGGGCTGGGGAAGCCGATTCCGCTGCGGATCGCGTGCCGACGCGGTAACCCGTGCAAAAACTTCGCGATACTGCGGATGCTCGGTACCCATCAGGCGATCCCAATAGGTAAACCAGAAACCGTAATTGTGCTGGAACGCACCATTGTGATGCAAATCGTGGTGCGTCGTGGTGCTGATCCAGCTCGTCAGCGGCGTGCGCAGCCACCAGCGTGGGTGCAGTTCGAGCCCGGCATGGGCCACGGTGTTGCGAAAGATCTGCACGCCGAGAAAACTGAAGGTCACGACATGCGGGGTCGCCACCAGCGACAGCCACAGCGGGAAGTAGAGCGCGTTGACGAACGCCTCGGGCGTCGCAAAGCTGTAGGCCGTCCAAGGCGAAGGCGTCACCGAGCGGTGATGATGGCGGTGGAAGGTCTTGTACAGCCAGCGCGTGTGCATCGCTCGATGCGTCCAGTAGAAATAGGCGTCGTGCCCAACGATCATGGCAGCGAGCAACAGCAGGATGTAGCCGAGCGAATGCGCAGCCGCGTCGCGCGACAGCAATCCGGCATGCATGGCCCAGGCGAGCGGAATTGCGACCAGCAGATAGACGAGGCATGTCCTGAGCGACGAGGCGATTTCGCGCACGCGGTCCTTCCGCGCCGGGAGACGCGGCTGGATCTGGCGTGAGCGCCAGGGCGTGCGCTTGATCAGCCAGACCAGGCCGGCGATTACGCCCGCTGCGACGAAGTAGCGGGTGAGCTCGTAGGGCAGATAGAAACGGGTGACGTTGACCGCGATCGCGAGCGCGTCGGCGTAATTCATCGGGCGTACTCCAAGAGGGCCCGCAACATTTGGCGGAGTGCGACCGCTCAATCCCTGCAAAAACTCGAAAAGGGCTGGTCAAATTCGGAAATCGACCGCTGTACGGCACCGATATCTGATCGCGGCCGACCTCGGCATCGCCGCCTTGCTGCGCCGATCACATTGGACGCATTGCGAGGAACGCACCGTAGGTTGCGTCCCGTTTTCAACCGTATTCCTCAGCTAATACGATTTCGAGCGAGAGTTGTGTGGAGGGGCCGACCGCTAGGCGATCTCCGGGTGCGAGGATATGAGCATCCAATACGCGACACCGAGGCCGGTTTCCCGCATCCCGAACCCTGCTGTTTGTCCAGATCTTGATGCGCCCTGCGCTCGGTCTGCCGAGCCTTTTTTGCAACATCAGCCGCGAGTTCGAGATCCAGTCCCGATATCAAGTGCCACGGGCTCGATCGAGAGCGCGATCCTGCGCGGGGCTGAATCAAGCGCAAGATGGTTCAAAGCCCGTATTGAGGACAAGGTGGGGCAATGCGAGGGCAGCTGCGTGGGCGAAGCAGCGCCTTCAGGATTCGCCCATTTCAGGCCCCTTGAAACCGTTCGCTCCGGCCTGAACCCTGCCCAACTCGAGGAACAGACATGACCGATACGACCCATGACATCGTCGATACCGCCGTCGCCGCAGGTTCCTTCAAAACCTTGGTCGCAGCCGTTACGGCGGCAGGCCTGGTCGATACGCTGAAGGGCGACGGACCGTTCACCGTGTTCGCGCCGTCCGACGATGCGTTCGCTGCGTTACCCGCCGGCACCGTCGACGATCTGGTGAAGCCCGAAAACAAGGATAAACTCACCGCGATCCTGCTGCTGCACGTCCTCCCGGGCAAAGTGATGGCAGCGGATGTAGCGGGCCAGGTGCTCGACCCGACCACCGCCGGTGGCGCGACGGTTCATGTCGATGGCACCGACGGCGTCACGGTCGATGGTGCCAAGGTGGTGACCGCCGACATTGACTGCACAAACGGCGTGATTCACGTGATCGACACCGTGCTGCTGCCCAAGGGCTGATCCTCTCGACCAGCGACCCGGGGGAGCGAAGCCCCTAGGTCGCTGGCACGATCGCCATCAAGCCCGACTGGACCCCATATGACCCGCAGAATGAGCATCGGCATTGTCGGCGCGGGAATCGCGGGGCTTTCCTGCGCACAGCGGCTCCAGGCGGCCGGGCATATCGTCAAGGTCTTCGACAAGGGACGCGGCGTTGGCGGGCGAATGGCGACCCGGCACATTGCATCGCCCGTCGGCGCCGTCTCATTCGACCATGGCGCGCAATATTTCACAGCGCGCAATCCGCACTTTGCATCCACGGTGGCGCAATGGGACGCGTCCGGCATCGTGGCACCCTGGCCAAGCGCGGGTGACGATGCCTGGGTGGGAACTCCTGGAATGAACGCCGTGGTGAAAGCGATGGCCCAAGCTTTGGCTGTCGAGGCGAATGCCCGTGTCGACGCCCTTCGCCGTATCGATGGCACCTGGTTCCTCGATCCCGTTTCCGACGAACCGTTGGACGCAGTGATCGTCGCAACCCCTGCCGAGCAAGCGGCACCCTTGCTGGTTGCACACGACCCGGCAATGGCGGCGATGGCGCAAGCCTGCCCGTCCGCGCCATGCTGGACGGCGATGCTGGGCTTCGGCGACCGGATCGCGATCGCCAAGGACATTCTTCGCGATGCGGGCATTATCGGTTGGGCGGCCCGCAACAGCGCCAAACCCGGCCGGAGTGGGATCGAATCCTGGGTTATCCAGGCTACGCCAGACTGGTCGCGCGATCATCTCGAGGACGACGAGGCCAGCGTGGTCGCGGCGCTGCTCGCGGCGCTTGCCGCGCACGCGGTGCGCGCGCTTCCAACGCCCGTCGTGCGGATCGGCCATCGCTGGCGCTACGCGCGCGCCAGGGCCACGCAACACGGCGCGCTGTGGAACGAGGCGATGCGGATCGGCGCGGTCGGCGAGTGGCTGCTGGCACCGCGCATCGAAAGCGCCTGGCTGTCCGGGCAAATCCTCGCCGAGCGGATCCTCGCGGTCGATCGCTAGCCGGGCATCCCTGCGACGATGTGCGGATCGATGGCATGATCGCGCGCGATTTCGCGCGCGGTCATTTTGGCGGACATCATCACCGACGGCGTTCCGCCGCCTGGCTGCGTCCCCTGGCCGACGAGGTAGAGGTTGGTAACGTCCTCGCTGCGGTTGTGCGGGCGGAAGAAGGCGGTCTGCGTCAATCGCGGTTCCACGCCAAAGCCGTTGCCGGCATAAGCGCCCAGCGTCTGCTCGAAATACTCAGGCGTCACGAAGCTGCGATAGACCAGCCGCTCGCGCAGCCCGGGGATGAAGCCGCGATCGTCGAGGAAATCGAGCACCGTCTGCGCGAACCCCTCGCCGACCGCATCCCAATCCACGTCGCCCAGCGTGTTGGGCACGGGGATCAGCGTATAGGCTGCATGATGGCCGGGCGGCGCGAGGCTCGGATCGGTCAGCGTCGGGATATGCAGATATTGCGAAAAGTCCTCGGCGAGGATCTTGCGCTCGAAGATATCGGTCAGCAGTTCCTCGTAGCGCGGCCCGAGGATGATATTGTGGTGCCGGACGTCGGGGTCGCCATCGCGCTGCTCATAGCCGAAATAGATGACCATCAGCGACATGCTCTGTTTGCGGAATTTGACCACCGCGTCGCGATTGATCCGACGGTGCGCCGGGTCGATCAGCTTGAGATAGGTGGTCGCGTAATCGGCGTTGGAGACGACGAGATCGGCCTCCAGCCTTTCGCCCGACGCGAGCGTCACACCCGTCGCGACGCGCTTGCGCCCGCGCTTCGCGACGTCGATCCGCACCACTTCGGCGTTCAGCTGCACGGTTCCGCCCAATTCCTCGAACTTGACGACCAGCGCCTTCACCAGCGCACCGGTGCCGCCCATTGCGTAATGCACGCCCCAGGTCTTTTCGACGAAGTGAATCATCGCATAGATGGCGGGCACCTTGAGCGGATTGCCGCCGATCAGGAGCGGCTCGAAGCTGAACACCTGCCGCATCTTGTCGCTCTTGAAATATTTGCTGATGAGCGAAAACAGCGGCTGAACCGCGCCGAGTTTCAACAGGTCTGGCACGACCTTGAGCATCGCGCCAAGGCTGCCGAAATAAGTATAGCCGAGCTCAAGGAAACCGCGCTGGAAGATCGCGCGCGCCGCCTCGTGAAAGCGGTCGTAGCCGTCGAGATCCTCGGGTGCGAGCCGCATGATCTGGGCACGGACGTTCACCGGATCGGCGTCGTAATCGAAGAAGGTGCCGTCGTCGAAATAGATTCGGTAAAACGGCAGCACCGGCACGATGTCGAGATAGCGGCTGGTGTTGGGCCCGCCGCTGATGCCCGACACGATCCGCTGGCCATCGCCCAGCACGTCGTCCGGAAAATCGGGCGCGGTCAGCATCGCCACATCGCGCTCGAGCGAGAACAATTCCTCGATGAAATGCGGCACGGTCAGCACCGTCGGCCCCATGTCGAAGGTGAACCCTTCGGCACGCCGGACATAGGCGCGGCCCCCGACATCATCGAGCTGCTCGACGATGCGCGTGTCGAAGCCGAGGCTCTGGAGGCGGATTGCACAAGCGATGCCGCCGATGCCCGAGCCGATCACGATAGCAGTGCGACGCGTCATACTGTGAGGGTCTTCTCTTCAGAGGAAGCCACGGCGGGGAGCCGTCCTTCGAGCCAGTGCGAGAGCAGCAAATGCGGCACCGCGACCGATGCCAGCAGTTGAAACGCCTGAGCCACAAATATTGGCGCGAAGGTCGACGGTGCTAACGATCGTACCGCCCACCAGCCGAGGATGGCGAGGCCCGACAGCAGCGCACCGGTGCCGAGCCATCGGCTGAGCGTCATGTCGCACAACAGGGTGCGGGTCTGCGCCACATGCTGCGGCGAATGCAGGAAGACGAAGAACAGCGCGAACCCCGCGACCGGTGGCAGGACCAGCAGCAGCGCGAAGCACAGCGCCATCGCCGCAGCCCAGTGTCGGCTCCCGTCGCGCCACGCGGCGGCAATTCCGACTGCGGTGACCAGTAACGCGACCGGCGCAGCGGCTATGATGATCCGGGCGATCACCGCAGCGCGCGGATCGCTCATCCCGACGAACAGCGCCGACACCTCGGCGGGATGGCCGATCGTGGCCGCCGCGATCACCGCAGCCCCCGCTGCGAAACGCAGCAGCGGCTCTTCGAGCATCAGCCAATCCTCGCCGAAATGCACTGCGGCGACCGCGAGAAACAGCACCAGTGCCACCAACGGCGCGGTCATCCACAGCACCACCATCAGCAACGCTGTTGCGGCATATCCGCCGACGGCGAGCCCGACGCCCGCTCGGCCCAGCGCGACCGAACGCCGCAACAGCGCGATGTCATAGGCACCGTGCGGCAGCCCGCCGCCGATGAAGACGATCGTCGCTGCCGCCACCGCCGCCGGTTGGCCCAGCGCCACTCGGAACAGCGCCGCCACGATCAGCGCGCCAGCGGCGATCCAATAGGCCGGATAAACGACATCGCCGCGCTCCACAGGAGCACGGCGGTGCAGCGACCTACGGTGATAGGTAAGCGCGGTCATGATATCAGGCGGCGTAGCCCTTATGCCCGTCAGTTTCAGCTTCGGATTTGCGGAGCGCGATCAGGAAAATCAGGATCCCGAGCCCGGCCTTGGCGACGATGTCGGCGATCGTATAGCCGATCTGGATCGTCGTGGTCGCGGTCCCACCGGTCAGCCCGGCATAGGGAGCCATATAAACGATCGGGTAGAAGCCCCATGACGCGAAGGTCAGCAAGCGCGCCTTGCGAACAAGCTCCTGCGCACCCGCAGGCTGTTGCTTGATCGAAGCGCCGAGGCCGCTAAACAATTCCCACACGATGTAGAGGAACGGGATCGCCGACAGCGTACCCCAGATCGCGCGCGTCGGAATGTCGCTGGCAATTTCGCCGGGATAGCCGAGCACGATCATCAGCGCAGCGGCCGAGCCGAGGCGGATCGCCTTGGACGACGTCTCCTCGCGCGACAGTCGCATCACGAGCACCAGTTCGATGAGCAGCAAGGGCACGGTCAGCAGCCAGTCAACATAGCGATAGGCATCGTTGAACGCGAAACCCGTCGCAGTGACCACGCCATCCTTGAAGGTATAGGCGGCGTTCCAGCTCTCGAAGATGCGGAAGTAATGATAGGCCGCGATCCCGGTGACCAGCCCCGAAATGGTAAGCGCAGTCCGATAGGCCGGCGCGACCTGTGCGCGACTGAGCCAGAGGAAGGCGGTGGCGGCCCCCATCGCCGCGAAGGTGAAGGAAAACGCGTTGTAGACGAGCGAGAATTGGAAGGGCGTGACGATATCCATCGAAATCTCCGTCGCAATGATCCGCGGCACGGTTGTACCGGGCAGGGAGCATGCGGGATGTCGCCAAACTGTTGCGACGGACCGATATCTCCCCGAATATGTCGCCACAGCAGCACCAGATGGGTGAGGGTTGGCCCGACCGCACGCCGAATGGCGGAAGGCGTGCGGCAACGCCGCTGTGGCGACATTGGTTACGTAGGCCGGAGTCGTTTTTTCAGCGATACGGGCTTTGTGCCGTAGCGAGATCCTTAGCCGTTACAGGCCAGCCTCGACGGCAAGGCGGATGAGGTCCGCGGTTGTGTGCAGATCGAGTCGGTTCATGAGAATGGCGCGATGCATCTTGACGGTCTTTTCCGCCAAATTGAGTTCCGCTGCGATCTGCTTGTTCAGCAGGCCATTCGCAACGAGCTTGAGCACCTGACTCTGCCGTGGCGACAGTGCCTTGACCATCTCGGCGGCGCGAATGCGCCGCATGCTCGACGGCCTCGCCGCAGCAGAATCGATCTCGATCTGCGATCCGAGGAAATAGAGCAGCGCGTCATTCTCATCGTAGATTGGCGCGACCAACACGGCATTGCGAAACGGTTGACCGTTGCGCTTGTAATTCAAGATCTCGACGAGCACCGGACAATGCTCGCGCACGCCACGCCGGATCTCCTCGGTCAGCCACGGCTCGGTCGCTGGCCCCGAAAGGAAACGGCAGTTGCGTCCAACAACATCCTCGACTGGATATCCGGTGAGCTCACAAAACGCGTCGTTGCAGGCAACGATTGGATTATCGGGCAACCGCGGATCGCTGATCACCGAGGGGATCGGGCTATCGGCGACGAGACGTAGATGACGGTCCCGTGTGGGAGAGAAATCGGCCTGTTGTGCCATGTCAGCTGCTAGTCCGATGCATATCTACCTGCATACCGATGGCGCGACGATGTGGCACTCAAATTGTTGACCGTGATCTGCGATTTCCGACTTTCCCGATTGGGAGCGCAGAGCGAAAAGCCGGATTGCGGGTTACCCCCAGCGGCGATCCAGGAAGCCGCTTTCTCAAAACCTGTTCCCGATTGCATTTGCCAAAATGCTGGGAAAGGACGGAGCTGTAGGAATGTTGGTCACGCCCAAAGCACGGCATTTCCAGAACGCGGACGCGCCCCCAATCCGGCCATTCAACCCACCTGCCGCAGTTCTTGCCTCCAAACGCTGGTTGATACGAACACTTCGATTCCGCAGGCGCGCGACAGGAAATGGTCAGAACGTTAACAGTGTTGCCATAGGCACCAGTTGATCGCCGCCTTTCAATCAGCCTTAGGCGACATCGGGCACTCGCCGGTCGAGGAGCGGCTCAATGCGAGCTCGACCTCGGCATTTACACGCAACGTGATCAGGTGGCGGAGTATTTCAATGTCATTCTGAATCGCGATCGCGTCCAGCCCCTGGGCGGATCGCAATGCTGCTTTCAGCCAATCGCTCATATGGGGATGGTTCAGCACCCACGCTATCCGTGCATTGGCGCGTGACCGCAGGATTTCGGGCTCCTGACGTGCAAACGGGGTCACGCGCGGGATCATGGGTTGCGCGCCCCATATTGCGTAAGGCTGGCTCCGCGCATCGTGGCGAGCACGGCCTGCTCGCCGCTCCCATATAGCGTAGCGATCCGCATGGTTCAGGCGACCAATTCTGCCACCGGGGCGCTGACCTCACTCTCGATCATCGGCACCCAGCGCAGATTGCCATGGTAGCGCCAGGCCATCCGACCCGCGTCGTCGAGCGCGAACAAATGCAGCCACGCGTTGTCGAACAGCGCTCGGACGCCAGGGTGCCGAGCGAGAATGGCGGTCATCGCATCGCGCGGCGCTTCGATGCAGACGCTGAGCCGCAGCGGCTCATGAACCAAGGCAACACCGTCATGGACCGATTGCCAAGGCAGACCAGCGCGCAGCATACCACCATTGCCCTCGACCACGCCGATGCCGCCGATGACGTTGTGGAGCAGCTTATTGCCGCCGCCGAACAGCGCGGGCGCGACTGCCGATCCATAATATTGCAAGCTGATCCAACTGGCGACGACTACCGGCGCGGTCATGATCAGGTCGAGCACGCCGAAGCCCGTATCCTGCCGCCAATCATAATCATGCAGAAACGCGCGACCGTTCAGGTTTTTGCCCGAGGTGCGGCTGCGCGGCGCGGCGATGAACGCCTTACAGTCGGCCAGCGCCCATTCGGGCCGGGTCTCGGCCCAGTCACGGCTGCGCTGCGCAATATGCGCCCCGCTGCGGGCGCGGGGCAGACGCAGCGCGCGTTCGGTGCGGGCAATCATCCCCGCCGCCGACAGCCAGGCTTCGGCACGGGCGATATCGGCCGCATGCGCTGGGGCGGGATGGTCCTGACGATAGAGGAAAACCCGGTCAGTCGTCGTATCGTGCAACCCGGCGATGAAGAGCGTCTCTTCGGGGACGACGATGCCCTCGCCCGCCAGCCCGTTACGCACGGCTGGATCATTGAGCAATCCGGCCAGCAGCCGCGCGTTGACCTCACCCGAATAGCCGCCGCAGGCCCCGCAATTCAGGCCGCTCGCATGCGGATTGTTGACGACATTGGCACCATGGCCGACCAGCAGGACCAGCGGCGCGAAGGTTTCGGTCAACGCGATCGCACGCAGGATCGACGTCGCCATCGCAATCCGCGTCGGCAGATCGACTGCGGGATCGGGCTGGGGAGCCGGATCGTTGGGCACGCCATTTGGATGGAGGCCCAAAGCATCGCGCACGAGTTTGACGATGTAGGCGGGCCCGGTCGCCTCCACGAACGCGAATGAGGATACAGCGGCCAGCTTGAAGCGCCCCCACGCCCGCGTTGCCCGCTCACGGTAGCGCAGCGAACGATCGGCCGCCACATCGGCATCGCCGCCTGATCGTGAGGTCAGCCCGGCCTTCAGCAGCACCGGCAGCCGGTGTTCAGCGACATCCGAGCCAAAGCGCCGGTGCGACGCGGTCACGCCGAAAAAGCCGGCAGCGCCAAGCGTCTGGATGCGCGGGTCCATCGATTCAAGCGCGCGGCGATAGACTTCGGAGCGGACGTCAATGCAAAACGCCGCTTGCAGCACCGCCGGCATCGAGCAGTGTTTGACCGGCGCACTTGCGAGTATCTCCGCTAAGGCACGGTACGCCGCACGCTCACACGCTTCCTGCAGGATCGCATCGACTATCTGCGCCTCGGATGGCGCGATCGGCTGGGCAAAGGCCGCAATCGTCTCGGCCCATTCTGCGCCGATCGTCGCCTCATACTGCACGAACAGCGCCTCTTCCCAGAGCAGGCGGATCGCCAGAAAACTGGTCATCGTGTCGTCGTCGCGCCCGGCAAGCTCGGCTTGCCAGCGGTGGAACCGCGCATATTGTGCCCATCCGCCCAAAGTGATTAGCAGGCGGTGGAAATAGGTCTGAAGCGCGGGCTGGGTCAGGCCGAGCCGCCTCGCGGCTCGGGCGATGGCGTCAGCGGCATTGCCGTGCGCATCCGCTACAAAGGCGGCAAAACCGCGCAGCCCGACGATCTCCGGCGTGAGGTCATGCGTCGCGACGGCTCGCCAGGCGGCATAGGGGCTCTGGCCGCGCGGTGCCGCCCACAGCGCTTGACCTTGATCGAAATAGCCCCCGGCCCAGGCACCGAACCGCTCGGCAAGGACGCCAGGCCAGTCGATTCCTGCCGCATTCGCCGCCAGATCGGCGATCGTCGGCAAGGGCACGAGTTCGGCGCTCGGCTGCTCAAGGGCCAATTTGAGCGCCGCCACCGAAGGCGGGCGCTGTGGAGAGCGGGTGTTTTCCCATGCCGCTGTCAGATCGACGTCGGTAACCGCGCCCCTGGCGATTTGATCGCGATACCAGTCGCGTGGCATCGTCACCGGCGTTCCCGCGACCCGCGCGAGCAAAGCTGCGGTCTCGGCAAGATCAAGGTCGGCCTGTCCGAGATACGGATTTACCGCGACGCTGGAAGCCAGCGGCCAGACCGGGGGAATGGCCAGCGCAGCAGCCTCGGCAGCGGCATGAAGCGCGTCGGTTGTCAGGATCAGTGGGTCACCATGGGGCAGCATTGGGAATGTCTCCGAAGGAATGTCGGCCGGCTCAATGCGACCGCCGCACTGTCCAGCCGCCGAGCAGGCGATCGAGCAAGGCATTGACATAAAGGCCATTTGCGAGGTGCACGCGAAGTCCCGCTGCCGCCGGGTGATACGCCCATAGCGGGAACATCGCTTGCGCGACGGCGACGACGCCGAAGCTCAGCACGCCGAGCACGATCAGCGTCCATTCCAGCGGACCCGGCGCGGGCGTGGCGGGCAACGTGCCCGCCGTCAGCCAGTTCGCCAACGCGTGCAGTGTGAAATAGCCAAGCGATGCGGCGAGCGAATAGGCTGCCATGCGCCGCGTCAAGGCGTGCGGCGCGGCATCGGCCAGCCCCTGGGCGAGCAGATAGGCGACGCCAAAGATCAGGATCGCGCCGAGCGCGGTCCCCTGCACCGATGGCGCCTGGAACTCGAACGCCAGCGCGATCCCGGCATAGGCCGCGAGTGCTGCAATAAAGGCGCGACCGACCGCCTTGGCATTGGGGATTGCCACAGGTCCCGGGCGGCGGAGCGCGGCAACCCGCTCGACCGCGCCACCCGAGGAAAGGAACGAATGCGCTTTGTAGAGCGAGTGCGCGAGGATGTGGAGCAAAGCGAGCGGAAACAAAGCGAGCCCGCATTGCATGATCATGAACCCCATCTGCGCGACGGTCGACCAGGCAAGCGAGGTCTTGACGGCCGGCTGGGTCAGCATGACCAGCCCGCCGAACAGCGCGGTGAACCCGCCGATCATCACCAGCACCGCCAGCACTGCCGGTGCGAGCAGCATGACATCGGCAAAGCGGATCAGCAGGAAGCCCCCGGCATTGATCACGCCAGCATGGAGCAGTGCCGAGACCGGCGTGGGCGCTTCCATCACTTCCGTCAGCCAGCCATGCAGCGGAAATTGCGCGGACTTGAGCACCGCCGCGACCGCCAGCAGCCCGGCCGCCGCCAGCGCCATGCCACCGCCTTGGCCGCCACGGGCGGCGTCCAGGATCGTCGCAATATCGCTCGTCCGGTATGCGATCGCCAGCAAGCCGGCCGCCGCGACCAACGAGAGGTTGGCGAGGCGCGCCGATACAAGCTTCTTACGCGCCGCCCGCTGCGCCGCGACCCGATCGGGATAGAATAGCAGCAATCGGTGGATACCGAAGCTGACCGCCATCCACGCCGCGACCAGTTGCATCAGCGACCCGGCGATGACGAGCAGCATAACCGCGGCCAGCGTAAGACACAGCCAGGCCATGAAAGCGCCCTGGCGTGCTTCCCCATCGAGATAGACCACCGAAAACCGCACAACGATCCAGCCGATGAACGTTACGAGCAGCAGCATCGCCGCACTCACACCGTCGAGCCGTGCGGACAAGCCGACGCCGTCCGACCCGAGAACAGCGCTGGTTCCGGGCCCCGTCGCGATAAGAAGGGCCGCGCACGCAAGGGCCGCCGCGACGGCAAGCGCCGAGAAAAATTCGATGGCCTTCAGCAGCCCCGCTGATGGTCGATACGGCTTCAGAAAACCCATCAGCGCGGCGATCCACATCAGTAAGGGGGCTGCGAAGGGCAGGATGAAGATGGACAAGAAAAATCCCCGGTTGCTCGGCCTGGTGGCGTCGACGACGCGCTAGCGCACGCCGGGAATGCAAAAAAATTCATTGTTTAGCCGAAATCATTCTGTTTTATGAATGAATATGGCTGATCTGAACTACAACCATCTGCGCTATTTCTGGGCCGTCGCGCAGGATGGCAATCTGACGCGCACCGCCGAGCGGCTGAATGTCTCGCAATCGGCCTTGTCGGTGCAAATCGGCAAATTGGAAAATCAGCTGGGCCATCAGCTGTTCGAGCGGCGGGCGCGTCAGCTCCATTTGACCGAGGCGGGCCGAATTGCGCTCGATCATGCCGACGCGATCTTTGCGACGGGAGCGGAATTGCTCGGCACGCTGCGTGAAACCGGCTCGGCACGGCAGGTTGTGCGAATCGGTGCACTTGCGACACTCTCGCGTAACTTTCAGATCAGCTTCCTGCGGCCGCTGCTCGACCGGAGCGATGTCGAAATCGTGCTGCGTTCGGGTAGTCCGCTGGAACTTCTGGCTGGCCTGCAATCGCTCAAGCTCGACGTGGTGCTGACCAATCAGACGCCGTCCAGCGACGCGCTCACACCGTTCATCACGCACAAGCTATCCGAACAGCCCGTCAGTCTGATCGGATCACCATCGTTGCTCGGCAAGGTGCGCTCGGTCGCCACGCTCCTCGCGGCCTATCCCATCATCTTGCCGACCTTGGGAAACAGCATCCGTGCCGAGTGCGACGCGCTCGCCGACCGTTTGGGCGTCAGACTGCAAATCGCCGCTGAGGTCGACGACATTGCGATGATGCGCCTGCTTGCCCGTGAGGGATTTGCTCTGGCGGTCCTGCCCTCGATTGCCGTCCGCGACGAGCTTGCGTCGGGTGCCCTTATCGAAGCGGATGCACTTCCTGGTCTGGCCGAGACGTTTTACGCGGTCACAATCGGTCGCCGCTTTCCCAACTCGATTGTCCGCTCGCTTCTGGATGGCGCGGACGGGACATTCCCTGTCTCCTGAAGATGGGTCGCTTCCTGATTGGCGCTTTTCACCCAAAGTCCGGGGTGACGGCTTTTGGTGCCAAGCCACTTGGCGGTGCATTTCAGGCGTAAGTTTGCCGTAAGCGCGTACGGACACTGCCATGAACTATGAGGGCAAAGTCCCGCTTTACGGTTCGGCCTGTTCTGACTCCTCGCCCCGACTCTCTGATCGCCGAGCGTGGCAGGCCGAAGATGATCGTCAGCGACAACGGGACCGAACTGACCTCGAACGCGGTGCTAACATGGTCGGGCGATGTCGGCGTTGAGTGGTACTATATCGCGCCGGGCAAACCGACGCAGAACGCGTTCGTCGAGAGCTTTAATGATCGCATGAGTGACGAGCTGCTCAACGATACGCTGTTCTTCACCGTCCGTCAGGCGCGCTCGATCATCGCGCGCTGGGTTGATGACTATAACACCAAGCGGCCGCATTCCTCGCTGTGCTACGCCACACCAGCGGCATTCGCCGCCCAACTCGAAAGGCACCGGGCGAGTTTAAACCCGCCCGGCGCTTCAGCGGCGCTCCTGCGCGACAACAAAGGTCGGTCTCTGGTTGCCGCTGGTTGAAAGACGGGGGGCACGTCACTCGCAACTCGGGGCTAAGCCACAGAAAAAGCACAAAAAAACCGCCTCGGGCGGACCTGAGACGGTTTGGTGTATGTGGGTTTGGTTGCGGGGACAGGATTTGAACCTGTGACCTTCAGGTTATGAGCCTGACGAGCTACCGGGCTGCTCCACCCCGCGCCAGTTCCGCGGGGTCGCGGAACGAAAGGGTAGGTGACATGTGAATGGG
>Ga0209482_1000148_pt1 | contig 59458 bp, 47 predicted proteins | sample CoawatmetaG10DNA_FD_187512 | JGI IMG/M metagenome (GOLD analysis project Ga0209482, IMG submission 187512) | Marine microbial communities from the West Antarctic Peninsula - Coastal water metaG104-DNA (SPAdes) (version 2) | ecosystem: Environmental > Aquatic > Marine > Coastal ...
CCGCATTATGACCAGGGCCACCCATTAACCCTCCGCCAGGATGACTTCCGGCACCACACAGATAGAGCCCAGGAATTGGGGTGCTATATTGGGCGGCCTCATAAGTAGGCCGCATCATCAACATTTGATCCATCGACAACTCAGCATGATGCCAATGACCCCCAGTGAGATGATAGGTTTGCTCTAAATCTGCTGGCGTTAAAATCTCACCATGAATAATTTGTTGCCTAATACCCGGAGCATAAGACTCCAGGGTATCAACCAAGCGCTGATATAAGTTTTGACGTGCCTCATCCGTCCAGCCGCCCTTGAGCTTGTGAGGAACATACATAACATGAGCAGACAATACCTGTTGTCCCTTGGGCGCCAATGATGGATCTACCATGCTCGGAATAATAATTTCCATGACCGGTGACTTCGAGTATTCCCCGTATTTGGCATCATCAAAAGCAAATTCAATAGCATCTAATTTTGGTGCGATGATCATACGGCCATTCGGATTTTTCAAACCAGTGAATTTTGGCGCGCCGTCTAACGCAAGATGTAACTTGGCCACATACCCGTCGCATCGCAATCTATTAATTCGGTTGGTAAAGCCAATTTCAAGGTTGTTGGCGCCCACTAAATTCAAAAAAGTTTGCTTGGGGTCTGCCGAGGAGACAACCCGAGCGCTACTGATTAAGGTTCCATCGGCAAGTTCAACGCCGGTGGCTGCCAGCCCACTAGAACTCCCTTCAATAACAATGCGCTTAACCAATGCTCCGGTCTTGACCGTGACACCGGCATCCAAAGCGGCATTGTGCAGCGAACTAATTAAATTCTGGATACCCCCCTCTGGTAGTGAATGAGCACCATGATGCTTGCCGCTCATTCGATACAGCATGTTAAGTACAGTGGCGTTGGGAGAGCGCGGTGCCATCTTAGACCCAATAAGGCCATCCCAACTAAGTACCGCTTTTAAGATGTCGTTATCAAAATTCTCATCCATTAAATCGCGCGCAGGTAACGTCGCCACACGCATAAACTCACCCATATCCTTTTTACCCAAAAGACGCAGTTTAAGACCGAGCTGCCCAAACGTCATGAGGTCCGGAAAGCTATTGTCGCCAATGCGCGGCATGGTTTTGAGCCAGAATGGCTTAAGCATCTTAGCGAAACGCTTTAATAGGACAAGGTAGTCGGCATACGTTTGCTGATCCTCTTTATTAACGCCACTGATATGCTCCCCAGCAACAACGACATGCTCTCCATTTAGATTCAAGCCAATAGTGTCGAGCACTTCGGAACTGGGCGTATAACCGTGTTTGAGTAAATTTAATTGCTCAACCACTGTTTCTGAAAAATGGCTCAAACTGTGAGCAACTGGAGCTCTAAAGCCTGGGTGAAATTCGCGCGTGGTCGCTAAACCGCCTAAACCGTCGGTTGCTTCTAATAGCAGAACTGACTGACCTTTTTGAGCAAGATAAGTAGCGCAGATTAGGCCGTTGTGGCCACCACCAATGATTATATTGTCGTATGTTTGCAACAGACACTCTCTTAAAGTTAAACGTAATATGGAGACTAGTAGCAGCCCTCTTTTCTCACCACCGCGCCTATACGCATTGAGCCTTAAGCTTCAGCATCATTAATCTCATCACGCCATTCGACAATATTCATCTCAATAGCCACAAAGCCAGCAATCCAAACAAATTCATCCCAGGCAAACATATAATGACCTCGATAAATCCAGTAACCAGCTGCAGCCCAAAGTAGAGAATAAAGACACAATTTTGCAATGCCCAATCCCTTAAAAATAATCCCCTGCCCAACATTTCGATCCTGTAGCCAAACTGCAACCTCAATACTAAGCAGTATGAGTAACCAAATGATGGCTTCAAAAATATCAATCCACGCTAATTGTTTTTCAATCGCTAACCCCGCTGCATCTTCAACAATAAAGAACGTGGGAGGATCCACATAAAAGAACTGATTGGCTGACGATAAACTGGCGCAATTACTACTGTTGATTTCGGAATACACTAAGTTAGACGCATAGGAGAGATCTTTTCCGATCAACTGACAAAGGTTAGTAACTCCTTCAACAGGCACTGCAGCATAGATTTCAGCCAGATAAACCCCATAAGCGTAAAGGGTGTGCGCCAATGATATATAGCAGACCAGCCTTATGCCTTGCATTAATAGTGTTTTAGCACGAGATAGGGGGTCGTCCGACAAAAGGTAGGTCTCTAGCTCGAACAGCAGTAGTAATATAATCCAAGCACTTTCATCAATGGTGGTGGCAAAGGCTCGAGAGATCTCTAGAAGAGAGCTTCCGCTGTACAGAGTATGGCTGGCAATGACCAAGTCATTTCTGATATAGAAGCCAAAATTAATAATGACTAAAGCATAGACGGACCACTTAATGGTCTGTCGAACATCAAGCGAATATTGTCCAATAGTGATAACTTTGGCACTCACAATACAATCTCTGATCTGCGCATAAAGTATACTTTTCCTATTATTTTAGTCCTGTCCTTGGTACCAGATCGGTGAAGTCCATGCCATTTCTACAATTTCTTTCGGGTAGCTTCCATCAGTACATACCGATGGACGTTGACCCTCATCAATAGAGGCGCAGTCATAGGTGTGCCAGCGCGCAGTCGCAGGCTCAATCGCTCGCAGGTAGTAATAAGCGGATTGAGTTGGTTCAAAGTCATTATCAACATAAACCTCACAAAGACTATCTGCGCCTTTGTCAGTGCTAACCACGGGAATTACTTCTGCATTTAACTTACCTGCGTCATCAACCCAGCCTTTGATTAACTCAAGGGCGCGTAATTTTTGCCCATCAGGATCTTTAACAGCGTAGGTTAGGAACGAGGGTTTAGCTATTGATGATGATGCGATCAGATCACCACCCATGGGGACTCCATTTGCATAGGCATATGTAATCATGTCATCGCGCCCACAGAGTCCTTGGTCCAGAGACCAACCAGCAAACAACCGAGGTCGAATTCTAGGGCCAGAGGTACCAAATACCTCTTTTCTTAACATCGCATCAAAAATTGCATCACGGGTATTTTCCTGCGCCCAGACCCCCGCTAAACCACCTGGATTACCATCGATGCCACTGGTCAAAAGTCCTGGCTGCAAGCGCTCTATTGCTGAACCTTCACCGCTGACAGCACCCACCCAAGCTGACTCTTTCACACCACCCGCATTCGCCGAATGTGTATCAGTTGCTGCAATAATGCCTAACTTGATAGGGTTTAAGCCAATGGCCTGCTCTTCCTTTAGACCCACGAGTAAAGCAGATCTCTGGAAGTCCGTGGGATGCACACAGCCAGCACCCACCATCCCGTTCTCACCAATTTCATCGACATCACATTCTTTAGTCACTGAGGAAGCAGTCATCATCACAAGACCTTCCGCGTTATAATCACGGACCATGTACTTTTTATTCTCACCTATTCGCCTGACCGCTTCCACATTGCACAATTCATCAGGTGCACCAAAAACACTGCTCAAACCGTTAATACATTCTGAACCGCCTTTGTGCTGAAAAATCTCCATAATTGGCTCTCGTTCTAACCGCTTTTGCGCATACGCACGTTTTGCCTCAGTAGTGTTTTCAAGCTGCATGTAAGGCGCCATTCGCCCATTAGCTAAGTTGGTGTTATGTGGGATAGTCAGATAATCACAGCCATTTTTGATATCACATACATCATCCAAAGCTGCCCACAATTTGCTGTCAATTGGAGCATCGATATAACTTACCGGCAATTCAGGCACCACATCATTTCTAAAGATAACATTACGATGATAATTCGATACCCCAGGGGTCCCAGTATATTCATAGGCGACAAAACTGGTAAATTCACAAGGCGTATTAGCGCTGTTAGAGACAGATTGAATATCTTGCCAAGGAGACCTTGCGTAATCGCGGCATAGGCTACCATCCTCACCACATATCTCAGGAATTCGAGTCGGTGTCTCGGTAGTAATGACGCTCGATAGCATCACCATGCCTTGACGCTCATTAGACCGGTAACCGACACAAAATGCAGTGTCATATACTGGTGATGAAGCCGTTCGGCAAAGAGCTCGTTCTCCGAGAAACTCACCATGATCCGTCACTGCCAAAAAGTCTAAGGGCCGATCAATTTTAGTACGGCCAATAGCAATGCCTTGCTCATTAATAGGGAAAATAGGAATTTCTTGTCCACGGGCGTATCGATGAGCATCCTCAGGGGTAGCGCCAGTAGTGTTAGCGGCAGCATCGAAGGAATAGCGAGTATGTATGTGCAGGTCACCAAATAATGCTGTACGATTTTGGTTAGTATTATCACAACGTTGCAGCTCCGTTTCATCACCCAACAGGCTTAAATTGAGCTCATTAATGCTTGCTTCGCTAGGTGATTCCGGACCGCTGCATGCTGTCACTAAAAAAGATATCGCCAAAACATATTTATTAACCTTGTGAAACATTTTAATCGCCTATTTTTATAGTTTAAGTAACCAGGAATTTTGGCTTAATGATAATATTTTGGACATCACTGTCCTTTTACACCCCCCATATGCGATACCCATATTTTCCTAACTCCCGACTCTGCTACGGTAAGCGTTCCACTCCAGCCTTGGGGTAACACTAAGCCCTCTCCTGCTTCAAAAATAGCTCGCTCTCCATCCTTGCTAGTCATGATTAAACTGCCATCAAGGACAAACATTAATTCGTCATATTCAAGTTCATCGTAGGACATTTGCCCGGGTTTACTTTCCCAGACTCCGATCCCAAAATTTTCATCGGCACTGTAGAAATAATCATGGCCACGCGCGATAAGATTACCACTGTCAGGTTCATAGGGCTCAAAATCGCCCAAATTATTACCCTGCAACCGAGCTCTATCCAAGCGCACAATAGCTGGGGACGTAATTGCGTGACCATCAGCATAGGATTTCGTGATACCTAAATAATTCTGACCGACAGTACCAGCAATCACCATTAATAGGCTCCAACTAAAAAACCCAACGATTTTTAACATTTTGATACGGTTTACCAAGATTAACTGTATGTTTTTTTTCATGATTAACACTCCGTGCGGTCTGCTAAATTAGCTACTCTTCAGGGAACGTGTCGTGCTGCTCGCCACGATTATCCCATTCATACCATGGTGCTTTGGACCCCATAAAAATATGGTAAGCCGGCGGCAATTTTGGATTGCCATCGATCACGCCCATGGCAAGATAGAGCGCATCCGGCTCCTCTGTCAGTGCCACCAAAATATTAGACCCGCAGTTTTTACAAAACAATCTCCGGTGGTTGTCTGAGGAGGCATATGACGAGAGCTCTGACTGGCCGGAAAGGTATTTAAGAGAAGTAAGATCGACTCCAGCATAGGAGGCGAAGGCTGCCCCATGAAGGCGCCTACATTGACTACAGTGACAATGGCTATAATCGTTTATTTCGCCATCTACCTGAAAGGTTATTCGCTGACATTCACATCGTCCTGTTATCATTTTAAGACTCCTACTTAATAAAGTGCCTAAAACCTATTGGGTGGTGTCAGAGAGCTTCGCGGGTGAATCCAAAATGGTTTTGCCGACACATCACACTTTGCCCAAGTCGCTCGCCACTCTAGCTCTTTTTGATAATAGATTTCTGCCCAAATCTGTTCGGGGAGCTTGCCCTTTACAAATTCAACGTCGGCTAAGGATACATTCATCTTTAGTATTGGCGACCATACGCAAGACTTGATGGTCCCGATGCGTGATCCGCCCTTGGCATCATAAAGAAAAGCATCCGTTGGTGATTTATTACCCTCCACCGAAAGCCTGACTAATCGACGCACAGTCGGCTTTTTTGATTCAGCTAAGAGTGCTTTTTTACCCGTAAAATACGGTTTTTTAAAATTAACTAGCCACGCCAAGCCCAGCTCATAGGGTGATCGATCTCGATCTGCCCTTACTGCTGTCTCAGCAGTATTAAAGTCATCGCCAGGCATAATAAATCCAGCCTCTATGCGCACCATGTCTAGAGCACCCAAACCAATTGGACGTATGTCGAATAATCCCTGCTCTTTTACCAAAAATATCGCATCCCAAACAGCAAGAGCATGATCTGGGTCAGCCCAGACTTCATAACCTAAGTCGCCAGTGAACCCTGTACGGGACACCATGACATCGATTCCGTTAAGTGTTCTATAACCTATATCAAAAGGTCTGAGCTGGTCGACACCATCGATACCAGCAGCCGTCAAGACAGCACAAGACGTTGGGCCCTGAATCGCTAAAGCCGCAATTGCATGAGTTTCTTGTTCGATATTCACATCGAACCCTAAGCTAGATATCAACAACCAATCCAATTGATGGTGTTGTGAGCAGAGCCTATAATCACCCTCGCTTAGATGAAAAATAGTACCGTCATCAAGCACCTTACCTTCATCATTACACCAGATGACATAAGTTACTCGCTGTGGCTTTAACGTGGAAATATCACGCGTAACAAGGCGGTTTAAAAAAATCTGCGCATCTGGCCCAGTAATCCGATACTTCTCCATCGGAGTGAGATCCATAACACTGCAAGTACTTCGAACAGCAAAATACTCTGAGGCCAGGGTGTCAAATACGCGTGCAGTCTTATAGCCATTCCATGACATCCAATCTTGCACCAAGCACTGCTCATTAATTCGTGCTTGAAAAGGGCTAGGTTGTAAGACTTCTCTAAAATCAGTAGTGACATGGCTATCAGTTTGAGTCAGCATTATATGTCTCCCATAGCCAATATTCTCTGCGCCGCATTATGACCGGGAACACCGGTAATACCGCCGCCAGGGTGGGCCGAAGCACCACACAGATAGAGCCCGTCAATAGGTGTTTGATACTGCGCCGATCCATGTACTGGACGCATCATAAATGATTGATCAATACTTAATTCACCATGGTGCCAATGGCCGCCGGTAATATTATATTGGTCTTCAATGTCCACTGGTGTCAGTAACTCAGTCGCTGTTACGGACGAGGAAAACTCAGGCGCATAGCGCTCAATTACCTCAGTGACTCTTTGCACAAACGTATCTCTACTCTGCTGCTGCCAACCCTCTTTTAAATGGTAGGGCGCAAACGTAGCTGATACTGACATTACATGGTGTCCAGCAGGTGCTAAAGAAGAATCGCCCACACTGGGAATAGTCATTTCCAATACCGGGTTATCTGAAAACTCACCGTACTTAGAATGATTAAACGCATGCTCTACATAACGCATGTCAGGCGCAATAATTAAGCGCTGCGACAATTGCTGCAAAGATAAACCGCTAAAAGTGGGTAATTCAGTCAGAGCAAAGTGTAATTTGGCAACATCTCCATGTTGGCGTACCGAGTTAACCCGATGACAGAACATCGCATCTAACTGCGGTGCTCCAACCAAATCGATAAAGGTAGTTTTAGCATCAGCGTTAGAAACCACAATGTTAGCCTCGACACGCTCACCGGACTGAAGGATAACACCCTGTGAACGGCCATTTTCAACTATAATTTTAGCCACTTTAACCCCGGTCCTTATGGCCACACCCGCATCGACCGCAGCTCTTTCCAGCATCGCTGAAACCTTACCCATACCTCCTATGGGAATACTCTGAGATGCCTGAGTCTCTCCCCATAACCGCTGCAAGTAGGTCAATACTGTGTTGGGCGTGCGAGGACCCATGTGTTGACCCAAAATGGCATCAACAGAAATTGCTCCCTTCAGCGCAGGGCTATCAAATACTTCGTTGAGGACATCATAGATATTAATACCGCCAACACGAAGAAACTCACGCATCGAATCAGTGCCAAGACCAAAGCGCAGACTCCAGCCCAATTTTGCTAAGGTTAATTTATCTTTTTTGTCCATGTCCTTGAGTCGTGGCGGTGTGTTCATCATCAACGGTTGAAGCGCTTTAGCATAGCCTCGAAATTCTTTTTTAAACGCTCTATAAGCCTCAAGATCTTTTGAGGAAAGACTCTTTGCTGACACATCATCACGACCTAGCGTTACATGGTCACCATCAAGCTGCAGTGAAATCGTATCTACTGGCTGGATAGATGCAGAATCTCCGATATTGAGCTTTAGGTCTTTACAGACCTTAGCATTGAGTCCGTAGAGAATATGTGCCAAACCAGAGGTACTGTAACCGTCGGCAAAAGATGATGTAGATGCTCCACCGCCCACCTTGTCTCTAGCTTCGAGTAACTGAACTTGATGACCCGCCTTGGCAAGATAAGTGGCACAGATCAAGCCATTATGGCCACCGCCGATAATCACCACTGAGTTAGACTTAGTCATCGCCAAAGTCCTCTGGAGTAGTATCAGTTTTACCAAGATCGCGAAGGATTTCGCGTGCTGCATTTGCACCTGGTGCTCCCATCACACCGCCACCAGGATGGTTTGAGGAACTACACATATACATATTTTTTACAGGCCCTCGATATTGTGCATAGCCTGGAAATGGGCGGTTAAACATCAACTGATCCAACGTTAACTCACCTTGGAAGATATTGCCCTCCGTCAAACCTACTTCGGCTTCAAGCTCACGCGGAGTACGAATCTCGGCATGTAATATTAGGTCTTTAAAATTAGGGCTGTAATCGGCTATTTGATCAATCACTGCAGCCCCAAAAGCATCGCGCTTTGCATCAGTCCACCCACCGTCTGCCTCAACCGGACAATACTGCACAAATACCGACATCATATGCTTTCCCGGAGGCGCCATAGTGGGGTCATATTGTGTTGGAATGACCATATCGACATACGGATCTTGTGACCACCGATCATCCTTCCAATCATCGTAAGCTCGCTCTAGTCGCTCAAGCGTATCGGTAAAATGCATGTGCCCAAGGGTCAGCGGAGAGCCTTTGGGTAGCGCTGGAAATTCAGGCATACCATCAAGAGCAATATTCACCTTGCCAGAGGATCCTCGTATTTTAAAGTTCTCCGCGCGTTTGACTAATTCTGCAGGCATATCCTTGGCATCCATCAGACTAAGGAATGTGCGCTTAGCATCAAGATTAGAAACCACTGTCTTAGCATAAATTTGCTCACCAGAGGCTAACATTACACCGGTCGCTTTACGGCCTTTAACCACTATATTTTGTACCTCGGCATTGGTACGAATTTCACCGCCATAAGACTTAAAAGCAGAACCAATAGCCGCAGAGACTGACCCCATACCACCGCGAGCGAATCCCCATGAACCGACATTTCCATCAACATCACCCATTGCGTGGTGAAGCAATACGTAAGCTGTCCCTGGAGAATACACACCCAGCCCAGTGCCGATGATACTACCACCAGAAAAGTGCGCCAAAATCACATCACTCTCAAAGTACTGCTCAAGATACTCAGCAATCGACATGGTAAAAAAACGAATAAACTCATAAATCTGACTTTCACTAAGACTATAAAATCGCTTTAAAAGATAGGCAAATTCCATAGCATCTCGGATTTTAAAAGAAGCTGGATCAGGAGGTGTCCGCAGTAAAAACCCACGAATTAGCCGACACCATTTCATCAGATCAGCATCAAATCTTATTGCCGCATCCGCGTCACGCTTTGAATGTCTAGCAACTTCTCGCCGCCAGACAGTGGGCTGATGATAACTGCCCAGATAATCCCCATTTTGCTTAAAGGTCACACTGCCTTGGAGCGGAACAACCTCTAATCCATGCCTACCTAAATCCAGCGCTTGATAGATCTCAGGTCTGAATAGACTACACACATAAGAGCAGTTTGAATATTTCCAGTCTTTGTGTAACTCCAGACTGGCGGTCGCACCACCGATATAATCATTCTTTTCTAAAACAACAACATTTAAACCAGCCTTGGCTAAAAAAGCGGCGTTAGTCAGACCATTGTGGCCCGCTCCAATAATGATTGCATCGTAGTTTTTCATTCTGGGTTAACGAAATCTCAGTAATTTTGAAACGGTTTGAGTATAACTATACCAAAGCAACCTGCATTCGTGGCCTATAGGTTGGGATAAACAACCATTACTGAATACTGTACCCTTTTAGTCCTATTCAGTCCCGCTAATAATTTGACGATGTTGGTAATGTTATGAATTTGACTTATCTGCACAAAGGACTCAAATTTACAACCTGCAAAAGCAAAGGTTCTGGCAAGACCATGCTTTTAGTCACCATAGATAACTATGATTAAAAGGAAACTGATTTTGAATCATCAAGAGCAAACCGATGTTTTAGTGATTGGCGGTGGAACGGCAGGCTTCGGAGCGGCAGTAGCCGCAGGTCGCCAAGGACTCAATGTAATTCTTCTTGAGGCAACCAGCAAAGTCGGTGGAGTAATGGCATTTTGCCCAGGAATGCCTTGGGGAGCCGCTTATCCTGCTGATAAAATTGTTGGTGGCCTAATGGGTGAACTGACCGAGCGGCTTGAAAAAATGCATCCACCCGCGGCTGAAAAACGTCCCTGTACCTTGGCCAATTTTGGCCCTGAAATTGTATATGATCATGATATAGCAACATTAACTATGTTCGAAATGCTCGAACATGCTGGGGTTAATGTTCGCCTCAATGCATCGGCTATTGAGCCAACAATGGAAAGTAACCAAATCAAGTCGGTCAGCTGTTTTGATCGCAACGGTGCTTTTACTGTGACCGCAGCAATAGTCATTGATTGCTCAGGCGATGGAGACCTATCCGCCAAAGCTGGAGTACCCTATACAGTTGGGGACATAAAGGGTAATACCATGGGTGTTACCTGTTCCTTTCACATGGTGGGTGTTAACTGGGACGATACCTTTGCCGAGCCGGACCCGTATTTTACTCATTTTGCAGCCAAAGGAATCAATGAAAATAGACTACATCCGGACCTAGCTAAACTCTATTTAATGAAGGGGTTTCATCATGGCAGTGTTTTTTGTAACTCCGTTCATGTGCGCGGCGTGGATGGTACCAATCCAGTTGCGATAGGACAGGCAACGCAGGAAGGTCGACGACGCTGTCATCAATTAGCGCAGTTTCTTCGTTCCGATGTGCCAGGGTTTGAAAAGGCTTACATGACACTGCTATCGCCAACAGTGGGTGTCCGTGAAACTCGAAAACTGGAGGCCGTCTATAAAATAACGGGTGAAGATCTGGCCAAAGGTACGAAATTTTCCGATGGGATTGTATGCTGTGATAACCCAATTGATGACGTTATGCGTTCAGACGCAAGCATGACCCATGAGGCGATAGTCGATCAAGGGGGGTATTACACCATTCCATTTAGATCATTAATTCCCGCGAATATCACAAACCTAATGTTTGCTGGACGCATCGTTTGCGCAGACCCCAAAGCTTTTGCCTCAGTGCGCGGAATGCCACAATGCATGACCATGGGCCAAGCAACCGGCACCGCAGCGGCTATTGCACTAAAAAACAACACCTCCGTTCAGTCTATTAATACAAAAGCATTGATTATCGAACTCACCAAACAAGGGGTAAATGGGCTCGGAGAGACGTCACTAATCTAACAAAGCGGCTGGCGTCTGGTTACGGCGAGGATCGTTAAAAAAGGGTCCACGGCTAAGTCTCATATCAAAACGTTCACCCTTAACAATAAGCCATGCGTCTAGACAATCTGAGTGATGGTAGTTTACGGACAGATTACCAATAAGACTCTCTAGCCCCCAAGACCAAGCTGAGCAGTTGACCGAACCGATCGTCTCCTGCGAGCCATTGACCATTGCATACACCGCGATACCATCTTGGACATCACAATGCCGATCAATTTTAAACTGACGCAGTACAAACTTCTGTCCGCCAGTCGTGTGCTGAATAAGCGCATCACGGCCCACGAAATCTTGTCCTTTAAGATTCACTAACCACCCCAAACCAACCTCAAAGGGTGATCGCATAAACGCTGGATCAGGATCAGCTTCGGTTGAAAAATCCCAACCCGCAACAATAAGTGCACCCTCTAAACGGCACGCATCTAACGCAGTTAGTCCATAGCCTGGCAGAGCGATAGCCTTAGTGTGTCTCACACGTTGAATTAATGACTGAAATACAGGCGTAAAGTTGGGCTGAAACCACACCTCATAACCTAAATCAGCCGTAAATCCCATTCGAGCAACCACAACATTGGAGTCTGAAACGGTATAATGACGGGTCTCAAAAGGCTGCAGTTCATCAACCTGATCAAAACCCATCGACGCAAGCACCGATGCTGACTGCGGGCCCTGAACCGCAACTCCATGCCAATCATCAGTGCAATCAGTGATGGTTAAGTCCTCAGGACCAATAGCCAAGTGCTCACGAAATGAATTCAGATACGCTGAATGATCGATATCAGAAGGCATTAAAAGATAGTCATCATGGGAAAATTTATAGAGGATTGAATCATCTTTCATACTGCCATCCTGATTGCAGTATGCGACATAAATACCGCGCATATTCTCAGCACTACTGACCGGTCGCGTTAACACATGATCTAATAATCGGCTCGCAGCTAGCCCTCTAATACTAATTTTTCGGATTGGAGATACATCAAATAAGGCGCAGCTTTTGCGAATTGCCCAATACTCCTGCTCTGCATTGCCATAATCCTTTGGCAATAAAAATTCATTCCAATTAATATAATCTTGATCTTCAATACCTATTTGCAGAATCTCATTAAACTGGGAGGCATCCGTGTTATTAAAAAAATCAAAGAAGGCGCTTTTTTTCATCGTGATCTCAGCAGTTGTTACTTGTAATGAGCTTAGCATTCAAACAGCAAGTGGCGTCACCTGCCTATAGGTTAGGAATAACGATATTATTTACTACCAATAAATCGTTTTATCTCGAACGGTAGCTTTTTAACCACGCGGTGATGTAATATTTTGCCATACCAATAAAGCTATTAAGGACTCACCTTGTCACACAATCCGCAGAAAACCCTATTTGATGAGGCATTTGGACATCTTAAAGCCGGTAACCCTGAACGAGCCTTAGAGGCATGTATGCGGGGTATCGACTTATTCCCTGGTGATGCTAATATTTTTTGTTTAGCGGGTCAGTGTCTGATAACTCTCAAACGCTTTGCCGATGCTCGAGGGCATATCAATGCGGCGCTAACTAAATTTCCTAATTTTGCTAATGCATATGAGATGCATGGAGATCTATTGTTGCTTGAAGGCCAGTTTGAAAAGTCTATTGAAGCCTACCAATATGTACAACAAGTACAACCAAATCGTGTACATGTTACTGCAAAGATTGAGCGTGCTAATGAACTCGTTAAATCACTCGTTGCTGGCACATCGAAGCAGCCGCAAGATTTTTCATTCACTGAAGAACTCAAACAAGCGCAGCAATTTAAGCAGGATGGTGAACCTGAAAAGGCTGAAGATATTTATCGAACAGTGTTACGAAAGAACCCAAATCATTCAGAAGCAATGCGCTTACTAGCCGGTGTTGCCGCGACACATAACAATTATATTGATGCAGAAATGTTATTGCTTCGATCGGTAGAGAAATCTCCCAATTTTTCCCGTGCATGGCTCGATCTGTCAAAAATGCAGCTAGAATTAGGCAAATATCCGGATGCCCTTAAAAGTGCTGAGCACCTTGTTCAGTTGTCACCAGATATCGCAGAATCTTTGGTTGCTTTGGCCAATACTCAGGCGCAGTCTAATTTCACTGAATTAGCCATAGAATCTTATCGTAAAGCCATAGACTTATCACCGAGCCATCAAGCGGCGTTCTCAGGCTTAGCGCATCAGTTAAAGACAGTTGGCCGTCAGCATGAGGCGATTGAGGCACATCGGCAGAACATTGAAGCGAATCCAAGTAATACAGAGTCCTACTGGAATCTAGCCAATCTAAAAACATTTCGTTTTGAGGCCTCTGAAGTCGACACCATGGAGCAGTTGCTCGAGGATACTGAGCTGGAGGATCTCTCTGTTGTACAGCTATGCAATGCATTGGGGCTTGAATACGAGGGTCGTAAAGACTACCAACGTGCCTTTCATTATTTTGAGCGTTGCAATGAGACTCGTCGACAATCAGAAAAATATGACCCAGTTGGTCATGAAATGTTGATTAAGCAAATTATTAATATTTTTGATACTGATTTTTTCCAAAAACATAAAGGGCTCGGTAACCCTGATAGGTCTCCGATATTAGTAGTAGGTCTTCCTCGGTCCGGTTCAACATTAATCGAGCAAATTCTTGCTAGCCATAGTCAAGTAGAAGGTACTCATGAATTGAGTGACCTTGCTCAAATGCTACAAAATCTGAGAAAAAATAGTCCTCGCGGTACTCATTTTCCAGAGAACATGCGTGAGAATAAATTACAATCATGGCATGACATTGGCGGTCAGTATCTGCAAAGAACTGAGAAATATCGCAGCGGTATGCCACACTTTATCGATAAAAACCCAAACAACTTTATTTATTGCGGTCTACTACAACTCATTTTGCCCAATGCAAAAATTATTAATGCTCGCCGTCATCCGCTAGACAGTACTTTTGGCAGTTACAAACAGCTATTCGCGAGTGGCCAACCATTTAGCTATGATCTCTGCGAATTAGGAGAGTATTACATAGAGTACCAGCGACTAATGGACCATTGGCATCAGGTAATACCGGGTAAGGTATTAGATGTTAACTACGAAGATGTTGTAGCTGATCTAGATACACAGGTGAAGCGAATATTGGACTACTGCGAACTGCCATTTGAAGAATCTTGTTTACGATTTCATGAGACAGATCGAGCGGTCAAAACTGCTAGCTCAGAGCAGGTACGAAAACCTATTTATGCAAGCTCAGTAAATTTATGGAAAAACTATGAGCCCTATATTGAAGAGCTAATTGAAATTTTGGAGCCATTGCTAGTTGACCTACCTGCAGAACAAAAACCTCAATCTTTGCTGAACACAAAGTAGCTGGATGCAATAATAATTTAAAATGCTCACGTAGTAAGAGTGAAGAGCTTTGCTCGTTGGTTAACCAAAAATAAAAGTAGAATATCTAATTACTTGGTTGACCAGATAGCTGGTTTCTATGTGCGTAAGTATAAAATACTAGTCTATTATTATTTCAAGATCTTAGTTTTTTTGGAGGTTTACAATTGGGGTGTAAATAGCAAACAGCACCGTGATTTATGCATTATTATGGTTAATCGGATATTTCCAAACCTATAGGCTAGGTTGTGGAAAACCAAGTATCTTGCGATGTTTTGTGGCAATAGATGGAAAAATGTTTTACATTCCGTCATTCATAATAATAATTTTTTAAGTTTTGATATGCACTGGGGAGTAAATCTGCATGAGTAATCAACGTTTACGCGTCAAGATCACACCGTTAGCAGCAGCTGTTGCAGCTGCGCTAGGACTAGCGCCACTTGCTTTTGCGCAAGATGACGAGGTCTCATCTCGAGCAATCGAAGAGGTATTAGTAACAGCACGAAAACGTGCCGAATCCGCACTTGAGATTCCGTCAAGCATTCAAGCTTTGTCAGGCAATGACCTGAAGGAGATGGGCGCTCGCGGCATGGCTGACTATATAAGATTTATGCCTGCTGTCACCGTGGTTGATTACGGTGCAGGTGCCTCTACAGTTATCTTTCGTGGCGCTACCACTAGCGCAGGCTACGTTGCTCAATCTACATCTTCGGTTTATCTTGACGAATTAGCGATTACTACGACAGGGCAACAGCCTTCGGTAAGAATGGTTGACATAGCGCGAGTTGAAGCTTTGGCGGGACCGCAAGGAACGCTATATGGTGCAGATTCACAAGCGGGTACGCTTAAAATTATTACAAATAAGCCAGAAATGAACGTGGCAGAAGTCATTATCGACGCTAGTGTTTATAGCGGCTCAGATAGCGCAGATAGTTGGGATCAATCTGTTATTATCAATGTACCGCTCATTGATGACACGCTCGCAGCACGCTTTGTTGCATTTGATGCCAAAGATGGTGGTTTCGTAGACAATGTCTACGGCAAGACAATCACCAGTGATCGAAAGTCTGACGCTCTCTATGGCCGTTCACCCTCAGGGTGGGGAACACTTGACAATGCTGATGTCGTTGAAGATGACATCAATGATCATAAGGTCTCAGGCTGGCGTGCGGCCCTTCGTTGGGAAATAAATGATGAATGGATCGCCGATCTATCTTACTTGAAGCAAAAAACAGACTCTGGCTCCTACAGTGGCTTTGATCCCAATGTTGGTGACTTAAAGGCTATTAGATATAACGAAGAGTCCTACAAAACTGACTACAATATTACCTCTTTGGTAGTTGAGGGTGATCTTGGCTTTGCACAACTGGTATCCGCTACGTCTTACTACAAGGGAGATGTTGAATTCGATCAAGATATTACTAATTATCACAAAGCTTACTCAGCCTATTACTGCATAGAATATGCAGGAGATGCTGCTTACTATGCGCCCTACTACCAACCAACCAGTGGTGGCCAAGGATTTATGTATGCCGCAGGTAATTATTGTCATGCGCCAACCGTTGAAGGCGACTATTTAGCGGCTTTTTATGAGACAGAAAACGCTGATCGCTTCAGTCAAGAGATTCGATTATCTAATCAGGGTGACACCTATGACTGGTTAATTGGCGCATTTTATGAGGATAGCTCTTACGGCTGGGTCGAAAACTTTGGTTATGTTACTGCCAATGAAAACGGTCGTCAGACTACCCCAGGGGTTGCAGGAAGTCTTTATCAAGATTCAATAGCATTGGCGTATTATGAATGGGCAAATGGAGAGTCTTATCCTGATGCCACAGAAACCTGGTACTCCAAAAGTGTTTCAAATGCAGAGCAAACTGCCATCTTTGGAGAGGTCGTCTGGCATATGAATGAGTCTACGGATATAACCGTTGGCGCCAGACACTTCGATAGAGAGGATATAACAGATTATTATGAAGAGCATCCAACGGGCAACCTAGACGTAGATCCCAATTTCGCCAATGGTATTACCAGAATGATTGGTAAAACCAAAGAGTTTGTGCCAAAAGTATCTATTAAGTACAACCTTGATGACGATAGTATGATCTACGCACTCTGGACCATTGGCTACCGGCCTGGTGGTACTAACCGCCAGCGTGGTGATGCAGCTTTCCCAAAGCAATATCAAGCAGATAAAATGATCAACTATGAAGCAGGCTATAAAGGCTCCTTTGCCGATAACACTGCGACTTTGTCACTCACGGCATTTGCCATGCAGTGGGATGATTATCAATTTGAATTAATTGATCCCTCTTTTGGACCCTGTGACGATGAGTCTATTGATGCGATTCCCGGAATTTGTGGTCAGCCGTATCAGGTGGGAGTATTTAACGCTGGAGATGCACATATCAATGGTGTGAATGCGCAATTTGACTGGAATCCTACTGATAATATCTCGTTAGGAATGAATATGGAGTGGTTGGACGCCGAAACTGATACGGTTTTAGAACTCGGTGATGCGTATGTGGAAGAGGGGACCTCTTTGCCACTAACGCCTGATTTAACTGGCGGTATATGGGCCACTTATAACTGGACTGTACCCTCACTAGGCGCCGATGCCTATGCGAGAGTTCAATGGTCTTACAGTGGATCGCGCTCATCGGGCCTTCAATATACGCCGTTTGCTAATGATGATGGCTCACTTAACCCTTTCCCATCCTGGGAGAACCCTTCCTATGATATTGGTGACCTTAGTGTAGGTTTGCAGGGCGATGATTGGGAAGTATCAGCTTTCTTAAAGAATATCACTGATGAGCGTGTATTCTACGGACACGCATCTCAAGGTGGTTATACACAACAAAATGTTGAAGAAGGACGGATGCATGTTGATACGGTTTATACCAACCGACCAAGAGAATTCGGCGTTAGAATCATAAAAAGATTTGGTGGAAGCTAATCGCTGAGTGAAATATAAAAAAGGCTGGTTAAAACCAGCCTTTTTTATTACATGATGATTAACTTTCTCAGTACGGCCAAACAGCGAGGCCATGAATAGCATTACGGATGTCCATAGTTACATTGACCGACGCTACCATCTGCTTACTCTGCAGGTCGTATAAGGTTACTGTTGATGGTGATGAACCACCGGCTATAAAGCGATCATCAATTACACAAAGACCTCGACCAAACGCTTGCCGAGCAATCTTAGAATCATCGACTCCAGAAAATTGGATCTCAGCCGGATCATAACCTCGAATTTTAAACGCTTGACCATCACCACTTCGAGGGACAATGCGCAAACAGTCACTTGCGGTATCGTTAAAAATAATGCCACCATTAAACGGGCGTGCATTATGAGTGCCCGAGGGCAAACTACACACCTCGGTCACTTTGTTCTGATCATCAATATGCAACAAAGCTTCCGTCCTCAAACCACTGAGGTAGATACCAGTAGAATCCACATGGACCATATTAATATGGAGATCATTAAACGCTCTGGGACCGTTTTTGGTCTGCGGATCGAACGCAAAGCCACCCCATTGACCTAACTGCTTTTGTAAATGAAAGCCCCAAACAAATGCCTTTTTATCAAGATCAAAAGCCAGGAGAGCATCATGCCCGGTAGATGTTAAAAAGAGAGTTCTATCTACACGACATATTTCATGACAGTGGTTGAGATAACGATTGCGCCATGATGTTTGGGCCGCAAAGTCTTTGCTGTAACAAAAGAGTTCATCTGAAGCTGCAATAAAGATATCGTCTTTATCAATGCTAATTCCACGCAAACCTCGGTCAGCACCGCGCCCCGCAAAGTCGATCTCACTAGTGTTCCAGTCAACATGCTGTTCTAGCTTTTGTCGCTCAAAATCAATCGTGTATACGCCGCCATGACTTTCGCCCTGCTGGCTTCCCCTAACCACAGATGTCGCAATTAGCGTCGGCAATTTAATCGCCATAGGTAATATCCCAGATTATTTTTACGCGTGTTCAAAGTAGAGTATACCTTAGGACATGCCAATAATGTCTACAAAAAAACTGGATTCAAACCGTAGGTTTAGGGAGTAAAAAAATCATTAAAAGCCAGGTATTTAAGGACTCTAATGGGTGCCCATGACCCATAATGTTAGGGGCTGAAAAATAATCTTAGAAAGAGGTTATAATCAGGTAAAAACGTAATGGAAAACTAAACTATGCACTCTGTAATCTTTCGCCAATTAATCATTATAGTGATAACCCTTAGTTACTTTTCAATATCAGAGGCAAAGACTTATGCCCTTGTTGCTGACGGACTCATTGACGGAAAAGCTAATAATGTTTTGCAAGACAAAGCAGTGATAGTTACCGGAAATCAAATTACGGCCATCATAAATATTGATCATATCCCAAAAGATGCGGTTAAAATTGAGCTCCCAGGCACAACCTTGATGCCAGGAATGATTAATGCCCATGAGCACCCCCTGCTGTACAAAAGCGACTATCAGAATGCACATTTACAGGCATCTTCGGCCTACAAAGCATTATTGGGCCTTAAGAATCTTCAACGCCTTCTTAGGGCCGGATGGACAACTATAAGAGTAATGGGTGACGGCGATGTATATTATGCTAATCAAGATATTCGTAAGGCAATCGACAGCGGGGTATTCATTGGTCCTCGTCTTACCGGTGCTGCACACTATATTTCGATTACCGGTGGTGGTGGTGATATTAACTATTTTTCTCCGGAACAAACTGTTATCGCTGATGGTTTAATTGCTGATGGTCCGGATGAAATTCGTAAGGCAATCCGCAAAGAAATTAAGTACGGCTCAGACTGGATAAAAATCATGGTTACCGGCGCTTTTATGTCCGTCGGTGATAACCCAAGGAATGTTTCATTTAGTCCACAAGAGCTAGCGGCTGCCGTTGAAGAGGCTTCACGACACAATATCCCAGTGGCTGCACATGCTCATGCCACAGAAGGCATTAATCAAGCGATTATCGCCGGTGCACGATCTATTGAGCATGGAAGTTATCTTGACGAAGAATCTATCGCGTTAATGGTTAAACACCAGACCTATTATGTCCCAACAATCTACATTGGGGATTACTACGCTAACAGTGGCAAGCTACTCGCGCAGACTAAAAACGATGAGTTTTACACCTCCTTTAGAGACGATTGGCTGAAGATGATTGGCATGGCTTACAGGGCCGGTGTGAAAATTGCTGTCGGCTCAGATCTATGTGGCTATGCCGTTCCATCACATGTATGCGCGCGCGAGTTTGCTACGCTGATTGAAGCCGGATTGAGCCCCATGGATGCCATTAAAGCTGGCACCATTGTTGGTGCGGAGCTACTGCAATGGGGTGACAAGCTAGGTAGTATTGAGGTTAATAAGTTAGCTGATATTATCGCTGTTTCGGGAAATCCTTTAGAGGATATCAGCACGCTAGAAAAGCCAGTATTTGTTATGAAGGATGGTGCAATCATTTTCAATAATTTTGAAAAGTACTCTGCTATTAACAATTAGGGTCACTGCTAAAAGGGTTGTAGCCACCCCCAAAGAGAGGTCTCAAAGGGGGCTCATGCGGCCTGAATGGAACAACAATACGGATTGCTACAGCTCTAAACCATCGTCGCTAGCATAGTGCCTGGGTTCTCTAAATAGGCTTTCCAGCAATTATTGAAACGTGCGATAGTAGCACCGTCAATAACACGATGATCACCTGACCAGCTCACTGACATGATCTTGCGCGCTGTAATTTGGTTGTCATTACCAAATCGTGGTAAATTCTGAATTTTCCCTAAGGCGACAATAGCAACCTCAGGCCTGTTGATAATGGGTGAGGCAGAAATGCCACCAATAGCGCCTATATTAGAAATCGTAATGGTACCTCCCCTGAGTTCAGCAAGATTAATGATGCCACTACGCGCAGCATCAGTTAATCTAACCACTTCAGTAGCTATTTCCAAAATAGAACGGTTTTGCACGTCCTTGACATTGGGGACTAACAGTCCTGTTCTGCCATCCACAGCCATACCAATATTGTGGCTACCTACATAAGTAAGTTCAGTGAACGATTCGTCAACTCGGCTATTCATAATAGGAAATTGACCGATAGATAGTGACAGCGCCTTAATTAACAGAGGCATTAATGTGATCTTTACCTGATCGCTATAAGCTTCTTTTAGGCTTGCTCTCAACAGCATAAGCTCAGTGACATCGATTTCATCCACAAAGGTAAAGTGAGGGATCTTAGAAACAGACTCAGACATATGCTGCGCCATAATTTTTCGAACCCCAACGATAGTCTCGGTTCGATCGTTATTTTTTCCCGTTATTTTTTGAGCCAAGCCTTGGTCTGCTGTCTTTAGATATAAGTGGACATCCTCTTTGAGGACACGCCCATTTTTCCCTGTACCAGAAATCAGCAACAAATCGAGATCGTGCTCCCGTGCCAATTTTCGTACCGCTGGCGTAGTCAGCACTTTGTTAGCTTGATTTTCTCGAACAACCTGACTTGGCTGCTTCACCAACTCTAACTTCAGTTCGGCAATCTCCGGAATGTCTAAAACTGACTCGGTGCTATCAACGGTTTCCTCATCAGTATCAATGGCAAACAAGGGCGAGTGCACCTTAGCAATTTCTCCATCGGCATAGTAAAGCTTGGTGATTCGGCCCGAATACATAGAGGGTATTTCAACGACTGCTTTATCGGTACTAACCTCAGCTATCACTTGATCTTCAGTAATCATGTCGCCCTCTTTGACTTTCCACTCAAGAACTTCACATTCAACGATACCCTCACCAATATCTGGCAAAATAAAATCTCTGTTCATAATCTATTCCCCTTTGTCATAGTAACCATATTGACTAAAAGTTGACGCTTTGCTTTATGGCTTCGTAGACCTTTAAATAGTCAGGCAAATACTCTTTTTCAAACACTAATGGAAAAGGCGTGTCCATTCCCGTAACACGAATAATCGGTGACTCTAGCGACAAAAAGCACTCTTCTTGAATGGCGGCGGCGATCTCTCCTGCAAATCCACCTGTACGAGGTGCTTCATGACTAACAATAAGTCGTCCGGTTTTATTAACCGATGCGACGATGGTTTCTAGGTCCCATGGCAACAATGTTCTTAGATCAATCACCTCACACTGAATTCCGTCTTCAAGGGCCATTTTGGCTGCACGATGTAGTTGGTGCATCTGCGCTCCCCAGCCCAACAAGGTAATGTCAGTTCCCCGAGTTACGACTTCTGCGATACCTAAAGGTATCTCATAATCTTGATCTGGTACTTCTCCAACTTCGGCACGATAAATAGCTTTAGGCTCAAAAAATATTACCGGATCAGGATCTCGTATCGATGCAAGAAGTAGTCCTTTCGCTTGATAAGCGGTACTGGGAATTACCACCTTAAGTCCGGGGGTATGGCAAAAATAAGCCTCTGGGGACTGAGAATGATAGAGACCTCCGGCGATACCTCCACCATAGGGAGTACGAATGGTAAGGCCGCCACAGCTAAATTGATCACCACTACGATAGCGAAACTTTGCTGCCTCATTGACGATTTGATCAAAGGCGGGGAAAATATAGTCTGCAAACTGTATTTCGGCTACGGCAACAGAACCCTGTGCCGCTAGTCCAATAGAAAAACCAACAATACCCTGCTCCGTGATCGGAGTATTAAAGCAACGTTGTTTTCCGTACTTCTCTTGAAGTTTACTCGTCGCTCGAAACACACCACCAAACTCACCTATATCCTCCCCGAGGCAAATTACTCTCGGGTCAGACGCCATAGCCGTATCAAGCGCGCTATTCACGGCTTGAAGAAGATTAATTTGTGGCATAGGTAATACCCTAGTTAAACTGTGTTAAAGCAGTTTGATGATCAACTTTGTTGGGGTTAGGTAAGTAATGGTCTGGATACTTATCGATGTGACTCAACAAGTCCTTATATTGTTTTTGCAAATGTGCGGGTGGTGTCTTATACACATCAGTGATTAGCTCACTGATTGATGGCGACGGCCGCTTTTCTTGGCTCTTGAGTGCATCAAGAATCTCTTTTTTGTACTGGGCCTTCAATTGATGATCTTGTTGGTCACTCCACCAACCTTTATCTAGCATCCAATTCTTCATTCGAAGAATTGGGTCTTTCTTCCGCCAAACGTCTTCCTCCGCACTACTTCGGTAATTTGTAGGGTCATCAGATGTAGAATGAGCCCCAAGCCGATAGCTCATAGTCTCAACAATAACCGGCGCATTTTTCTCTAGGGCTAACTTTCGAGCCTCCACTGAAGCCGCATAAACTGCCAATATGTCATTACCATCGACTCTAATACTGCTAATCCCATAGCCGATGCCTCTTGGTGCGATACCATCACCAGAAAATTGTTCTGATGTAGGTGTTGAGATAGCATATCCATTGTTTCGAACGACAAAAACTACTGGGCAATTAGACACCGCAGCCATATTAAGGCCAGCATGAAAATCACCTTCCGAAGCAGCCCCCTCGCCAAAATAACAGATCGTACAGGCATCTTTACCTGATAGCTTTTGACCGTATGCATAACCTGCTGCTTGCGGAATTTGGGTCGCCAAAGTGGAGCTTATGGTCATATAGTTCAGTTCACAGCTACCATAATGAATAGGCATTTGACGGCCCTTTCCAAAATCAAGATCATTACTTAGTAACTGATTCATAAACTGCTCGGAGCTAAATCCACGATAGCGTAATGCCGCCTGTTCTCGATACTGACTCATGACCATGTCGTGATTTTTAAAGCCGGCAATTGAGCCGACGACTGAGGCCTCCTCGCCAGTGCAGGTAAGATAGAAACTCAGTCGTCCCTGGCGCTGAGCGGCGACCATACGCTCATCCAGAATACGAATGTAAGCCATATCCTGATAGATTTTCATTGCCGTAGCCTTATTAATTAAAGGTTCGTACGCGTCCTTACGAAGTTTACCCTCAGCGTCCAAAATACTCAGAGTAGGAATAGTTAAGTCTGTGATCTCCGTGAATCTTGGAACTCCGATTACGTTCGCTTTAGCAGTCATAATATCTCCCTCTTAGTACATTAACTGTTACCTTATATGACGCTTAAAGTAGCATGCAAAAAGACAAAGAATCATGCCAAAATAGGCAGTAACTTTTCCTCGAATATGTTATTTGTTGCTGAAAACTGTCAGAATTTAGTGAGTAATTGCTTAGTCACTGAATAATCTTAATAGTAGTATTTAAAAATTAACAAGGATTAGCAATCTGTGAGATTTTCGGTTTAAATCATCGTTATACAAAATTTGCCGTTAAGGCTCATGGAAGGAAAATACAAAAAATGGCCAACGATACGCTTGACTCAACTGACTGGAAAATTCTAGCTATTCTGCAAAGTAATGCGGCCATACCCAACATTGAGCTTGCCGAAATGGTGTTTTTATCGCCATCCCCCTGTTCACGGCGAGTAAAAAACCTCGAAGAAAAAGGTTATATCAACAAACGTGTCAGTCTTATCGACCCGATCAAGGCAGGTTTGCCTGTGACCGTGTTTATTCAGGTAACCTTAGATCACCAAGTTAAAAAAGAACTAGATGACTTTGCTAAGCAGGTGGCGTCGTGGCCAGAGGTTATGGAATGTTATCTAATGACGGGTGAATTTGACTATTTAATTAGAGTGATCAGCCCAGATCTACAAAGTTACCAAGAATTTCTTGACCAACGATTAACTCAGTTCGAGGGTATCAGTCATGTAAAGAGTAGCTTTTCGCTAAAACCCATTTGCTACAAGACCGAACTACCTCTAGGCCATCTAATTAGTAAAAAGTAATTCTATTAAAAACAACATATAACCTAAAACTGTGATCCGAGTCTCACTGCACTCACAGCTTTTGTGCTTAACTAAGGTAATGTCACATATTCCTATTTATTGATAAGTGGAGATCCCAATGATCAACAAACTAATACCCATTGCACTACTACTCCTGATTGCTTCCTGCGCATCTACTGTGGCCAAGGATCCTGAGCCACAGCTTGTGGATGTAAGACAGGGTGAAACTGTTAAACAAATTTGTTTTGCCAGCTCAATCAATGGTTGGCGCGAAGTCAAAGGGCAGCGACATTCTGTAATTTTGACCAAAGGGGTGAGAGATGAATACAAGCTGGATTTATCCGGTGTCTGCGATGTTTCTAACGCAATGATGAGCATCGCTACTCGAACACGAGGATCTTCCTGTTTAACTCGTGGTGACGAAATTATCATTACCAATGGTTTTTCAGGTACAGATCGTTGCTTAATCAAGAAAATGTACCGATGGGACTCTAGCTTACTTGGAGACACAGACGCACCAACAGACTCTAAAGAGCCTGAGGAATCAAAGTAACTTAATAAGCCAAGCTTTGGACGACCATAGCGAGGTCCCTAGTCGATCTCGCTAATGGCGTCTCCCATCGCATTAATCAGTGAATCAATTTCCGTAGTTGTGGTGGCAAAGGGTAAACCTAACTGCAGCGTATCCGCACCATAGCGAACATAAAAACCTTTCTCCCAACACTTCATTGCTGCCTCAAAAGGACGCTTGGCTGGCTCCCCTGGTAGTGACGCCAAGGTAATACCTGCGGCTGCACCGTAATTACGAATATCAACAACATGCTTGGACCCGCGTAAACTGTGTATTGCCTTTTCCAGTACCGGTGCCATAATCGCAACCTGCTCAAAACTGTGCTCTCTCTCAAGTAAATCAAGAGTAGCAAGGCCAGCAGCACACGCTAATGGATGTCCTGAGTAGGTATAGCCATGAGGGAACTCGATCATATAGTCAGCGCCACCGCCATCCATAAAAGTATCATGAATTTCTTGTTTAGCAATGACTGCACCCATTGGCACTGAGCCGTTGGTAAGCTGTTTTGCTATATTAATCATATCTGGCACTACACCGTATTCTTCAGCGCCTGTGGCTGAGCCAACACGACCAAACGCCGTAATGACCTCATCGAAGATTAATAAAATTTGATGTTGGTCACAGATCTCTCTAAGTCTTTTTAAGTAGCCTACTGGAGGAGGAATAACTCCCGCAGACCCAGCCATAGGTTCGACAATAACCGCTGCAATGTTACTTGCATCATGCAAAGCAATCATCGCTAGTAGTTCATCGGCTAAATGCGCGCCTTGTTCAGGCATACCCTTGCTAAACACATTCTCTGGGAGCATGGTATGGGCAAGATGGTCAGACTCGAGCGTCTGACCAAAAGTCGCACGGTTACCTACAATGCCACCGACACTAATGCCGCCAAAGTTCACCCCATGATAGCCTTTAGCTCGGCCAATCAATCGTGTTTTAGACGCCATTCCTTTCTTGCGCCAGTACGCCCTAGCCATTTTAAGCGACGTATCAGCACTCTCAGAACCAGATCCCGTATAAAAAACTCGGTTAAGACCTTTAGGCATAAATTGAGTGATACGCTCAGCTAATTCAAAGGACTTAGGATGTCCGTATTGAAAACCACTAAAAAAATCAAGGGTAGACGTCTGCTCGGCAATAGCTTTACTAATTTCTGGGCGACAATGACCCAAACCAGTGGTCCAAAGGCCAGACAAACCGTCAAACACTTTTCGTCCATCGGCAGCGGTAATGTAACTACCCTGCGCAGAAACGATCATTCGTGGATTCTTTTTGAACTCACGATTACCAGAAAAGGGCATCCAATGAGCATCAAACTGCGCCTTGGTCACCCCAGCACGATTATAAAATTGCTGGTGCTTCGCACGATCGTGGGTTTTGAATAATTTTTTTAACATCTTGTCATCTACTCTGCAGTCTTTCAATGCTGTGGATTATAGAGTAATCCTACCATTGGGAGCATACCCTAGCAGGGATATATTAAAAAAAAACCATACTCTCAGATATCTCTAAAAAGCTTATAAATACATCTTAAATTTGTCCCGTTTGGACGATATACTGTAATCGTAAAGTGACTGCTAACCAAGAGGATCTCAACCGATGAAGTATAAAACGATCGATTACACTACCCAAGACTCTATATTAACGCTGACGCTATCGCGCCCAGATCACATGAACGCTTTCACCACAGAAATGAGTCACGAACTCATTGATGCGTTCAACAGGGCGAGTGATGATGATGCCGTCGGTGCAATTGTAGTTACTGGCGCCGGCAAGGCATTTTGTGCAGGTATGGATTTAAATATTGCAGGTAACGTATTTGGTTTAAATGAGTCACTTAGTCCAACGTTGCAAGATATGCGTGAACGCGCCCATGAGGCAGAGATTGAAAATGGTGTACGTGATTCCGGCGGGCGCGTCGTGCTGGCAATGTACGACTGTAAGAAGCCTATTATCGGCGCTATCAATGGTGCTGCCGTTGGCATTGGCGCTACTATGGCCTGTGCAATGGATATTCGTCTTGCCTCTGAAAGAGCAAGAGTTGGCTTCGTATTTAACAAAATAGGTATCACACCCGAAGCATGCTCAAGCTGGTTTTTACCACGTTTAGTCGGAATTCAAACCGCTCTCGAATGGTGCTATACCGCTGAAATATTGAATGCCGAAACACTGCTTAAAGAACGTTTTGTGAAAGCAATTTATGCTCCTGATCAACTTCTTAATGAAGCCTATGCCCTCGCAGCTAGAATGGTTAATTTTAGCCAAGTCTCTATGGCTCTCACTCGTCAAATGATCTATCGAAACTCTGCACAAGATCATCCAATGAAAGCGCATGAAGTTGATTCTCTAGCGATTTACTACGCCAGTTTAAATAGTGGAAAAGAGGGCGTTAATTCCTTCTTAGAAAAACGTGCCCCGACGTTCACTCAAAAAGCATCTACCGACATGCCCTCTTTTTATCCTTGGTGGAATTAGCCAATATGATTAAATTAAACAGCGATGATCAGATGCCATCAATAATGCCCAGTCTCTACGATGAAAAGGATATTAGCAGAGATGCTTTAGACTCATTTATAGCCGATACTGGGCGCAAAAAAAAACAGCCCTTAGTACTTTTTGGTTCTAACTGGTGTCCTGATGCTCAGTGTCTTGATGCGATATTGGGTTTACCCACTTTTAAGGTCTTTTTAAACCAAAACTTTGTAATAATGCGCATTGACGTTGGCAGATACACGCGTAATATGTCGCTGATGGCAGCATTAGGTTTGCCATCTCAAGAAGGTATCCCAAGGGTAATTATTTTGGATTTAAACGGAGAGCCGCTAAACTTAGAGAGTAACGATCAGTGGCGATCGGCCAGACAAAGTGATCCTCAAGATATTTTTGAGTATGTTCAGACCTTCAAAAAATAAGGCTCTCACTACTAAAGTGAGAGCTGTTATTCTCGTGCGTTGGGCAGTCTAGGGTAGATCGTCAACTAGCTCGCCTTCAACCGTCTCCAGTAAGTCTTCTCGATCAACATTAAGCGCAAGCATAACTGTAGCGGCAACATAGATGGATGAATAAGTGCCTATGGCAACGCCAATCATGAGCGCAATAGCAAAGTTATGAATCAACTCACCACCAATAAAGAACAGGGCTAGCAATACCAACATCGTTGTTGCTGAGGTATTGATGGTTCGCCATAGTGTCTGTGATAGCGACTCGTTGATGACTTCAATAGAGGATGCCTTACGAATCTTGCGGAAATTCTCACGAATTCGATCAGACACCACGATCGTATCATTTAAGGAATAACCCACCACCGCCAAGATCGCCGCCAACACCGTAAGATCAAACTCAAATCTAGCTAATGAGAAAATACCCAAAGTAATAATCACATCGTGAGCGAGTGCTAACACCGCGCCCACCGAAAATTTAAGCTGAAAACGCACGGCTACATAAAGCATTACCACAGCCAATGCAGCAAGCATACCTAGGCCGCCATCTTCACGCAGTTCCTCACCAATTTGCGGCCCTACAAAGTCAACTCGCCGCAAATCAAACTCTTGCCCATCAGTTTTCAGCACCTCTACCATCTGCTCTGCAAGCTCCCGATCAGGCTCTCCCTGCAGACGAATCAGCACATCAGTTTCTGGACCAAACTGTACAACCACAGGATTTTTAAACCCTGCATTTTCCAACTTCTCACGAAGCGCACTGACATCCGCGGGACTGTCATAACCAACCTCAACCTGAGTACCCCCAGAGAAATCCAAACCTAACACTAAACCCTGGGTATAGAGTGACCAGGCAGACACTGTTAATAAAATCGCTGAGAAGATCACCGCATACTTGCGGATACCCATAAAATTATAAACTTTTGACTCTGTCATCATCTTTTCCCTATATCCAAAGCTTGTCAATTTTACGGCCGCCAACCACGAGATTTACTAATCCGCGTGTCATGACAATCGAGGTAAACATTGATGTCAAAATACCAATTGATAGTGTGACCGCGAAACCCTTTACTGGGCCCGATCCTATCAAGAATAGAATCAGCGCGACAATTAATGTAGTGATGTTGGCGTCTAAAATGGACACGAATGCGCGATCATAACCAGCGCTAATTGCACCCTGCACTGTGGCACCCGCTTTGCGCTCTTCACGAATTCTGGAAAAAATCAAGACGTTGGCATCAACGGCCATACCGACGGTTAAGACAATCCCGGCAATACCTGGCAAGGTTAACGTTGCACCCAGCAACGACATAAAGGCAACTAACAGCAACAGATTCATTGTCAGAGCCACATTTGCCGCTAAGCCAAATGCCCGATAGATCACCACCATAAATAACAGCACCATCGCCATACCTACGGTAACTGACTTTACACCCATCTCAATGTTGTCCGCCCCCAATGAAGGTCCAATGGTGCGCTCTTCAACAATATACATAGGCGCAGCCAATGCTCCGGCGCGCAGCAATAGCGCTAATTCAGAAGACTCACGTTGACCATCAAGGCCGGTAATACGAAACTGTTTACCCAACTGTGATTGAACCGTTGCCAAACTAATAATATGCTTCTCAACGAAAGGTACTGGAGTAATGACGAGCTCGCCAGTGTCATCAATCGACTTCTCCAACTTAGTTTTATACTCAATAAAAAGTACGCCTAATCGTCGCCCAATATTATCGCGAGTGGCATGGCCCATCTGCCAGCCGCCCTTTGAATCAAGCGTTATACTAACCTGTGGCCGACCATTTTCATCAAAGCTGGCACGGGCATCAGTAACGTTCTCTCCTGATATAACAGCTTTTTTCTCAAGCATTGCATCGGGCCCTTGACCCGCAGGATTACGGAAGTCAAAGCGCTCCCCTCCTCGCCCATCAGATTCTAGACGAAACTCAAGGTTCGCTGTCTTGCCGATAATTCGTTTAGCCTCGGCCGTGTCTTGTACGCCGGGCAACTCAACGACGATACGATTTTTACCCTGACGAGACACTAGCGGCTCTGACACACCTAACTCATTCACACGATTACGCAAAGACGTAAGGTTCTGTTTGATGGCATTATCTTCAAGAAGGCTGGTAGCCACTTCACTTAAATTGAGCACAATCGACAAGGGGTTTTGCCCTGGAGTGTTAATCGGTTGCATGTCTCTATAATTAGTACGGATTATAGTATTGGCTTTGTCGACCTGCTCTGCATCGCGAAACTGACCAATAATTTGCCGGTCTCGTAACTCAAAGCTCCGATAGCGAACACGTTCTTCACGCAATGACGCTTTAATATCTTCCAAGTCGCCCTCAAGGCGCACTGCCAGAGCCGAATCAAGGTCGACCTCAAGTAAAAAATGTACGCCACCACTAAGATCAAGACCAAGTTTCATGGGTGTGCCACCCAAATTACTCAGCCATTGAGGCGTCGTTGGTGCCAAATTAAGAGCAACAATGTAATCACCACCCATTTCAGCTTGAATAACCTCTTTGGCCCGTAATTGCAGGTTTTTGTCAGCGATACGTACCAAGGCGCTCTCGCCATCAGACTCACTGCCAAAATACGCTATGCCACCCTCATCAAGAGCACCCTCAATTTTATCAAGAACCGCACTGTCTATTATCATGGCGCCACTTTGGCCCGATAACTGAACAGCCGCATCCGCAGGATAGAAGTTTGGAGCGGCGTAGACAAAGCCGAAGGTGATCACCAGAAGAATCAGCAGATTCTTCCATAGAGGAAACTTGTTTAACATGGGTCAATCGATCCTTTTATTCTCGGGGCGCATTATAACGACATCCCTATTAAATAGGGGCAGATTCAGGAATTTAAACCCCCACCATCGCCAATTGCTTGTTTTCGATAAAACTCTTCAGTAAACGCATCCAGCTGTCCTTCGGCAATTGCATCGCGCAAACCTGCCATAAGACTTTGATAGAAGCGTAAGTTATGAATTGTATTTAATTGAGAACTTAACATTTCACCACACTTTTCAAGATGGTGAAGATAACCACGGCTAAAGTTGGTGCAGGTGTAACAGTCACACTCTGCATCTAGAGAACCCGTGTCATGACGATGCCTTGCATTGCGTATCTTAATCACTCCGGTACTGGTGAAAAGGTGGCCATTGCGCGCATTTCGGGTGGGCATTACACAGTCGAACATATCAATGCCACGGCGGACTCCCTCGACTAAGTCGGCAGGTTTACCAACACCCATGAGGTAGCGTGGTTTATCTGCAGGCATAGTGTCGGCGAGGTGATCAAGAACTCGAAGCATGTCATCTTTGGGCTCACCGACTGACAAACCGCCGATAGCAAACCCATCAAAGTCAATATCCACCAGTCCTGCCAGTGATTGATCACGCAGCGACTCGTACATGCCCCCCTGAACAATACCGAAAAGCGCAGATGGACTATCACCATGAGCATCTTTGCTACGCTGCGCCCAGCGCAGTGATAACTGCATCGACACTTCGGCTTCTTTTTCGGTGGCAGGGTATGGTGTACATTCATCAAAAATCATTACCACATCACTACCCAAATCTCGTTGCACCTGAATAGAGGTTTCTGGATCAATAAATACCGGGCTACCATCGATGGGTGACTTAAACTTAACACCCTCTTCGGTGATTTTACTCATGTCGCCTAAACTGAATACTTGAAAGCCACCAGAGTCGGTAAGAATCGGTCCCTGCCACTGAGTAAAGTCATGTAAATCGCCGTGGGCTTTGACCACTTCAGTACCCGGCCGCAACATTAGATGAAAAGTATTACCAAGAATCATCTCAGCACCAATCTCTACAATGTCACGCGGCAACATACCCTTGACCGTCCCATAGGTCCCGACCGGCATAAACGCTGGCGTCTGCACCTTACCACGAGGAAACTGCATCTCACCTCGACGCGCTTTTCCATCAGTGGCCGACACCTTAAATTGCATAAAACATTCGCGACTCATTGCGGTATATCCTGATCAGCATTGGGGTTGTGAAGTAAAAACATGGCATCGCCATAGCTAAAGAAACGATAACGCTCAGCAATGGCCTCTTGATACGCCACCATTATAGGCTGATAACCTGCAAATGCGCTGACTAACATGATTAATGTTGATTCCGACAGATGAAAATTGGTTAGCAAGCCATCAACCACATTGAACTTGTAACCGGGGTATATGAAAATGTTAGTATCACCCTCAAACGGCGCTAGCTGACCGTTTTGCGCCGCTGTTTCTAAGCAACGCACACTCGTGGTGCCCACTGCAATAACTCGGCCACCGTTAGCTTTAGTTATCGAAACCTGGTCAACCACGTCTTGAGTTACCTCTAACCATTCTGAGTGCATTTGGTGATCAACAATATTTTCCGCTCGTACTGGCTGAAAAGTTCCTGCCCCTACGTGCAAAGTCACAAACGCAATTGATGCCCCCGCCGCTTCAATATCCGCTAGCATTTTTTCATCAAAGTGAAGTCCGGCTGTTGGTGCTGCTACAGCGCCTAATTGCTCGGCATAAACAGTTTGATAACGAGACTTATCCGCTTCTGTATCCTCTCGATCGATATAAGGCGGCAGAGGCATATGACCAATGGCCTCTAAAATTTTCAATACCGGCTGGTTAAACCTTAACTCAAACAGTCCTTCTTCTCTGCCGATCATCTCAGCGGAAAAAATATCGGAAAAAATAATTTGATTACCTGGTTTTGGAGACTTACTGGCGCGCACATGAGCATGCACAGAGTAAGCGTCGACAAGCCTCTCTACCAATACTTCTATTTTCCCACCGCTGGCCTTTTGACCATAGAGTCGCGCAGGAATGACTTTGGTGTTATTAAACACAATCAAATCATCGGCTTGCACATGACTTAAAAAATCACTGAATTGTTGATGTTTTAATGTATTTTGAGCCCCATCAAGAAACAGCAACCGACTGCCCTGGCGTTGCTCTGTCGGCTGCCGAGCGATCAGCTCGTTGGGGAGGTCAAATTGAAAATGGTCACGGCGCATTTGAATTTGTTATAGCCTAGGGTTATGGGTCAGCAAGGGTATAGAAATTAACGCCAAAGCGCCAAATAATTCATACTAAAACATACACTGCTTATTTTACTAACTCGCAAGGTTAAATCGGTTGACCCTCTATTGATCACTGCTATACTCGCGCCCTGCACACAACCGTGCGAAAGAAATGCCAGTGTGGTGGAATTGGTAGACACGCTAGATTCAAAATCTGGTTTCTTCGGGAGTGCCGGTTCGAGTCCGGCCACTGGTACCAAACATTAAAACCTTGCTCTTGTAGTGAGGTTTTTTTGTATCTGAAGGATTTTCATCTTTAGTAATATATGTACTCATTATTCGACAAAGACTGCTGTTTTTGCGATCAATGGTCACCACATCTTTATTAACAGGGCTCACCTTGTGTTACCGTAAAAATGTCGTATTCTTAATAGTTTTAAGCCCAGAGGGTCAATCATGAATTTAAAGCGTCTAATGCTCGGTTTTGCAGTCCTACTTTTAACAGCCTGTAATAATGATAAAACGGCTGTCGTCGCTTTTACTGAAGTTCCGGCACTGCCTGATGGCGCGTACTTACTTAAGGATGTAGAAGTCACAGAGAGCGGTGTAGTCAGTATTTTACTACGCGACCAGATAAAAATTTATACGAATAATCGATTTATGTTCGCCTTCATGAACAAAGAAATTGGTATCGATGTTGGTGCCGGCATTGCAACTTGGGATGACGGTGTAATGGTTGAAGTACCTACTGTTAACCATAACGGGTCAGTTGAAGGCTACAGCTTTGATGTGGCTATTGAGGAGACTGATAGCGGTTTTGTACAAACCATAATGGGTATGAAATACGATGATGGCCGTTCACTAGATATGGTCGAGACATGGAATACAGCCTCAATCGTAACCTCCCCCTATGATGGCCTCTGGCATAGGGTACAAGACGGTATTTTCACTACCAAGATCATTGGTGGTGGGCACTTTATTTCGCTACAGCGAACTACCTCAACTGAGGGGCCAGACCTATCAAATAGCAGTGAGTTCTGGTTTGGTTCTATTGAGTTTGGGAAAAAAGGACAAGCCGTTGAAACAGGAATGACTAGCTCTGTTCAGAATTACTCTGATGCACAACAGTCGCTACATCTGGTTTTGATTGACCAGGATAATCTCAGCCAAACAGCGACGGTTGATGGTATTGAAGTTACTGAGATTTACCAACGCCTTTAATAGTTAAGTCAACGCTAAGCGCCGCCTTAACTACTGTCGTGCTTTAATCATTTAAGCGCTTTAGTAGCGAAATATGGTCCGGTCCAATACCGCAACAACCACCAACCATAGTGGCACCCAACTGCTGCCAGTGCTCTGCAAATGCAAGGTAGTCTTGCGGGGTTAAATCCTCTCGCAAGACAGAATAGCCGTCATTGGCGTCGATAGTATTCGTAATAGGTCGGAAGCCATTCGCATAAACGCCAATATCTTTCCCGCTAGGGAGCATCTTAGCCGCTAGCTTAACGGCTTCGGCCATCACCTCAGGTTGGCTACAGTTAAATAAAACCGCATCTACGCACTGAAAATTAATGCTTTCTAAAGTATCTCTCAGTAACTCACCTGATCTCAGACGTGACTCTTCACCTGTTACAGGTTCATCTTCGAGCGTCATACTGATCCACAGCGGCTGGCCGCAATCTCCGAACACTGATTGGATAGCAGTCACCTCAGCAATACTTGATTGTGTTTCCGCTAAAATAATGTCCGTGTATGGCAAAAGATTCTGCTTAAAGACCTCTAGCATGGCAACGGCGTCATCATGAACAAATTCGTTAGGATTATAGGAGCCAAATACTGGAGGGATACCTGCGGCAATTAACACAGTTTCGCCCGCAGCTTGCTTAACTTGTTGAGCTAACTGGCCGGATAATCGAATTAACTCAGCACCACGTTCAACAAATCTATCTTCGCCTATGTGAAAAGGGACTACCGCGTAGGAGTTAGTGGTAATAACTTGAGAGCCCGCATCCACAAAAGCCTGATGAGCAACTTTCACAGAAGAAGGATCCTCCATCAGCGCTAAAGCAGACCATTCAGGCTGCTGAAATGGTGCACCAATTTCTTTTAAGTAACGCCCAATACCACCGTCTAATATTTTCATATATAACTACCGCTGTCCCTACAAATCATAGGGGGCGGAGTTTGTCACAATCACTCTACAAAAACTATTACTGTTCCTGTTAACAATCAAGTTATCTAAACCTGCACACTCACGCTCAGTAATTTAAAAGTACTACGCTAAGAGCATCTAAGAGTACTAGATATTTATCTTCTTCATGATAAGCCACATGACGCTATCGCATATCGGGCATAAATACGATGAATTAACTACCATATTAGGACCTATTCTTTTCCATAGGCCATGGGTTTCGAGATACTTAAATCAATCGTTCAGTAAACTGCAAGCTTCTGAATTTATTAGACATTTTTAATTTATTTAATATCTTACTCACATGAGATCACCCACATTTAACGTTCTACAGTCGACTCGACATTGATACCTGGATGCTCATACCAAGGCATTAAATGATAAAAATCAGACTTAATGCTTGATTAATGCAAATAAGATCCATTATCATTCGTATTCGCAATTAGTCGCTTTTAATTTTGAGGTCAAACATGAGCTTTATAGTCGGATTGAGAAACTTTACTCTTTGGATATTATTTCGTGCTGCGCGCCCATTTATTTTTTTGATGGAGCCCGAAAACGCACATTATGCGTTCAAACGCGTAGGCGTATTTTTAGGAAGTAACCCTATCACGCGAGGGTTCTCATCACTGATGTGGGATTACAACCATAAGAGCTTAAATATTGAAGTAGATGGAATTGAATATCGCAATCCAGTGGGTTTGTCAGCTGGATTTGACAAAGATGGTGAGCTAACAAAGATTTACCCCTCAATGGGCTTTGGGTTAGCAGAGCTTGGCTCCTTTACGGGAGAAGTATGCCCGGGAAACCCCGGTCGCAGACTATTCAGGATGGTAAAGTCTCGCGCTATTGTTGTTTGGTACGGCCTAAATAATCAAGGCTCAGAAAAAATAGCCTCAAGGCTTGCCAAGGTGGATTTTGGGCGCCTCAGGGTTGGGATCAACGCAGCTAAGTCTAATGTTACTCCAGAGTTTGAGTTACAGGAGTCAATCCGTGATTATCTGAAGACGATGACCCTATTCAAAGATGTTGGAGACTACTTCACGATTAATATCAGTTGCCCAAATACCCAAGATGGCGAACCGTTTGTGGATGAGCATAATTTAGACGCATTGCTCTCCGCAGTAACTCAACACATTCGCCCAATTACTGACAAACCAATCTACGTGAAATTGGCTGCAGATATTTCAATTGCTGAAATTGACATCATCGTAGATGGTTGCGTCAAACACAATATGGATGGGTTTGTACTGACTAACCTAGCCAAGCCTTCCCACAACACTGAGCATCTCCCTGAGGAATATCCGACGGTGAAAGGTCTTCTACCCGCCGGTAAAGGTGCAATGAGCGGTCTGCCACTACAAAGAATTTCTACCGATGTCATACGGCATGTTTATCGGCGAACACGCGGCACTAAAACGCTGATTGGTGTGGGTGGTGTTTTCACGGCCAAAGATGCATATGAAAAGATTACGTCAGGTGCTAGCTTACTCCATATGATCACTACTATGATTTTTGATGGCCCTCAAAACCTCAGCGAAATCAATCGTGGACTAGTCCAATTAATGAAAAAAGACGGTTTTACCTCACTCCAACAGGCAGTCGGATCGAGAAACCCCCTACCCATCATTGCTGAGTCTGAATCTCCAGTTTTGACTAACGTTAAAAAAGAAGCGGCCTAAGACAATGCTTGAAGAGGTGATAGCCAATTTACCAAACCGAATATTTACCGAATTTCGCTGGGCGCTCAGTAATGGTCATTGGCGCAACGGAACAAAGTTAACAACAGGACAGCGCGAGACCTGTGAAGAAGCGCTACTTGTAAGAACCAAGATTTTACCAAACCTCCACCCCATGATGCTTATCCCTGCAACCATACACTAACGTGTTAGTGCGGTTGTTTCGGCAGTGCCGTCATATCCCTCTACGTCAAAGTAGTCCTACCTTTTAATGAGCCGCGAGGCTCATTTTTTTTATCTCTAATGTCTATAGTTTATAAACACGTGTTGCTGTTCCTCTAAACATCGCATCTTTTTCAGAGTCACTAAACCCCCGAGCTATTTTTTTAAATGCATTCCAAAGTACACCATAGGACACTGACAACTTGTCCACAGGAAAGTTACTCTCAAACATGCAGCGATCTGGACCAAAACAGTCAATGGCGTGCTGATAATAATCTCCATGAGCTATTACAATTTCATCTGAACTGGCAGGTTTATCACGTTCGTCCCAGCCCCAACCATTAATAACCATAGCTAATCCACCTAATTTAGCCACCACATTCTTACAACGAGCCAGCGCTGCCACATCAGCTTTCCATTGTGGGAACAACTCTTTTTGTCTACCGGTATACGGACCAATGCCTAGAGGGCCACCAAAGTGATCAAAGACAATAGTCGTTTCAGGAAACTCATTGGCTAATGCAGTTAATTCGCTAATTTGGTTATGTAAAAGCCAGGCGTCGAAACTTAGACCTGCAGGCGCTAATTGTGCAAAACCTTCTCGAAATTTAGGTTGCCTCATCAGCCCAGCAATACGCCCTGTATAACGATCAACTGCTGGCGGATCAGGGTAAAATGCTGTGGCATGGCGAATGCCGCGCAGTAGACCCCCAGAAGACTCTGCATGAGCCTTAAGTACATCTTTGACAGCAACCCCCAATGTTAGATCCGCGTGACTGACCATACCAAGGATAGGTGGTTGGCCCACCATTTTATGGCGCTGCGAGTACTCAACTTGCCCTCGAACGTACTCAGTCTCACCTACGGGTCTCAATGAAATAGGCCCATCGACTCGATACTCTGAGCCACACTCGATAAAAACAGTACCAACAATATTATGACCTGAACGTGTGTCTGCCCAAAGATCATCAATTTCATAAGGAGTTCCGACTCGCCAGAGGTGATGATGCGCATCTATAATCGGACGTTCTGGCTCTAATGCCTCCTCACTCACCTGCGCGTGCCAAATATCAAGCTCTGTCATCCAATTCCCTCGTGCATCCATTAAGATTAATCCCGATAGTGGGCCTCTCAAATACTACCTCACTAGGCGGTCGAAATTCACCGTATCGACTCCCTAGGCTCAGCAAATCAGAATACCGCACCCCACTACTTTTGCGCCAACTGACGACTTTTTTTAGCTGCTCTACGGCGTTCAGTAGCCTCAAACGCTGCATTGCCGATATGTTCTTCCCCTCTCTGTTTGGCTAGCTCTACCTGTTTTTGGCGTTCAGCAAAACGAGCCTTTTGATCATCCTCCACAACATCATGGCAATGATGACAAGCAAGTCCTTGCTGATAAAATTCGGACTGTTTTTCTTGTTCGGTTATCGGCATTCGACAGGCATGGCACTGATCGTAGGAACCACGCTTAAGATCGTGGCCAACGGCAACTCTATTATCAAAAACAAAACATTCGCCTTCCCACAAAGTTTGATCTTGTGGCACTTCCTCCAGATATTTTAGAATACCTCCCTCAAGGTGATAGACCTCATCAAAGCCTTGCTCTTTCAAGTAAGCCGTGGACTTCTCGCAACGGATACCACCGGTGCAGAACATAGCGACTTTTTTATGTTTTTCTTTATTGAGGTTTTTCCCAGCCCACGCAGGGAAATCTCGAAATGTTTTAGTCTGTGGATCAATGGCGTTTTTAAACGTGCCTATTTCGACCTCGTAATCATTACGCGTATCCACAACCACTACCTCTGGGTCAGAAATGAGTGCATTCCAATCACTGGGTTTTACATAAGTACCTACAACTTGCTTTGGGTCTATTCCTTCCACACCCATGGTGACTATCTCTTTCTTAAGCTTCACTTTGGTTCGGTAAAAAGGAATATCACTATGATAAGAATTTTTCTGATCAATTCCAGACAACAACGGTTGTTGCTCTAACCACCTAAGTACTGCTTGCACATCCGACGGCAATCCAGCGATAGTGCCATTGATGCCCTCTGTTGCCAGCAGCAAGGTACCAAACACATTATTGTCAGACATGACTGTTTGAAGTGGTTCCTGAAGTTCTGCGAAATCCGGAAGCGTCACAAATTTATAGAGCGCACAGGTAAGATATGTATCTGACATTAATTATCCCAATAGGTCTATTTTGATGGTTTTAGTTCACCACTAAGAGTCGCAAAAGAGTATAACAAAAGGTGAAAGGCACAGCATCAAACGGCGCTTTTGAGGTTAGATTATTACCCGTCACCAAGAATACGCCTACCCGGATAAATACCTTCCACAACTACGCCCTCCTCTACCACTAATTGACCCCCAACAATGACGTATGGAATACCGGTGGGTGGCTGGTATGGATCGCCGTAAACTGCATTAGCAGACACCGTTTTAGCATCAAAAATAACTATATCTGCGTCAGAACCCTTTTGAATACGTCCTTTTTTGTCAAACGCAATAGAGGACTGCGCCAACCATTGAGCTTGATAAAGGCTCATACGTGCCAACCCATCAGAAAGCGACAACAATTTAGTCTCTCGAACATAATGCCCCAACACTCGAGAGAAAGTCCCCGCTACATTAGGGTTAGTTTTAACCCCCAGACTAATCGCTGGCAATGCATCGGTCGCCACCATCATTCGTGGCCACGACAACGCTGTTTTCATCCACTCTTCTTTGACATAGTGATGGTTAACCGAGCCCATGGGTTGTTGTTCTGCATATTGCTGCCACGTTTCTTTCGTCAGCCATTCGCCTGTCGCAACCCATTGAACATCCTCGTAGGTAATATCAAACATAGCCTGCCAATCGCGATTTCGAAATACATCGGCCGATATGCTAGTACCACCAGCAGCATAGGAAAGAGTTTCGGTGGCTATGTTGGCACCTGCTTGGTTGGCATTATCAATCATTTGTAGCCATTCATTCACTCGACCCATCGCATTATGGGTAACGTGCACGACAAATAATGGCGCTTTGGTTTTCTTTGCAAGATTTACGACCTCTATAAGACCTGCTGGATCGCCCGTATAGCCGCGCCTAACATGGACATGAATCGGGACTTGCCGTTCGCCAGCCACTTCAAATAACATACTCAACTCAGCCTCGGATACCGCTGATGTAAGGTAGTCCAACAGCACACCTATTCCTAAACCACCATTATCAATACCCTGATGGATCATTAATCGCATGGCTTCAATTTGTTGTTTATTAGCGGGCTTTATCCAAGAGTCTCCGTTCATCCTAAAAGGGTCAGTACTACCGATCAGATATTCGGTTTTAATCCCCTCCATGACTTTTGAGCGCACCGCATAGTGAGCCACTGAAGCACCATAATTCAATTGCGCTCCGCCTTTGTAGCTCTGTCCAAAGAAGTCGACAGGAAAAGACCCGGCCTCCATATCAAGTTGTGTCGTAACACCATCCAAAAGGTTCATCCTCTGACCAAGCTGAGTCGGCGTGTGACTATGGATGTCAATAAAGCCCGGGGCTACAACGAGTCCTTCCGCATTAATAACCTTGTCACCTACCAACGGTACCAATGAAATATATTTAATAGAACCATCCGTTATTCCTATGTGTCTTACGCCATCAAATTTGGTCTCAGGGTCAATAACACGGCCATTAGCTATCACTAGGTCATAATCTGCACCCACCAAGGGAGCAAAAAGAAAACCCATTAAAAGTAGTAGATGGCGAGTTTTAGCCTGTAGCATCCAATTACTCCATTTGTTGTAAAAAGGAAAAGAGCTCAACTTATGTTCGAAGATTTAACCTTTACAACTCTACCGAGGTGCACCTTAGAACACAAATGACACTAAACATGCCTAGTGTTGCAGCAAAAAGAAACTATATTTATTCTCCCTCTCATCGCTCTACTAGTACTCTTTGGCTTATTTACTGAAAAAATATTCATCATAAAGAAGTATTCATTCAAATTAACTATTAGACTTTAAGATATGGAATTTTAACGAAAAATTACAAATGGACTGTTATGAACTTCTATCAGCATTTCACTAAAAAGACGAAAGTTCTCTTTTTAGTCTTGTTTGCATTCTTCGCACTAAGCGTGGAAGCGTCTCTACCCCCTGATACAGATGATAACGCCAACCCATACTCAATGATGTCTAGTCAAGCATTAGCTTCTGGTAATTGGGACATTGATGGTGATGGTCGTGCTGATGCTTTAACCGATGGTCTGTTATTTTTGCGCTATGTATTTGGGTTGACTGGAGATGCACTAATTAGCGGCGTTGTCGCTAATGATGCTCAATACACCACCGCCTCAGATATAGAACAAGAATTAGCTACCATTTACGCCACTTCAGGTGACATCGATGGCAATGGGTCTGTTGACGCATTGACTGATGGATTGTTGCTATTGAGATACCTATTTGGTCTGGACGGAAATACCTTAACAGAAGGAGTTCTTGGTAGTGGAGCGACTCTGACAGATAGCGCTGCGCTAGAGACCTATATGGCTACTCTGATGCCACAGGCACCCTACATCATACTCAATGGCAGTGCTACGATTAACCATGAGCAGGCAACCAGTTATGTTGATGCAGGGGCGACAGCCACAGATTTTATTGATGGCTCTGTCACGGTAACAACTGTAGGGTTGGTTGATTCTGATACGGCGGGTGTTTATACCTTAAGTTACTCAGCCACAGACACTGAAGGTAATGTATCTCGGGTATTAACTCGCACAGTAACGGTTACCTCTGCGAAGGTGGTACTCAACGTATTTATTGATGGTGAAGTGGATTCTGGGTGGGATCAGGGGATGAATGCCGCTGATTCTGGAATCAACTGGGGTGAGTGTTCCAATGATGGGGGGGAAGGTTGCCCCAATATTGCTTGGCGACTCGTACAGGATGAGGACAGAGGGAATGTTCTTGAGATTGAGCATAGCTCTGAAGGCCAGCAGGCGATCTTTTATTTCAAGGCCTCTATGGGTAGAGATTTATCAAGATACGCAGGTGGCCAGCTCATATTTGACATCAAGACCATTAGTGGCGATAGCAATTACAGCATGAAATTGGATTGTATCTATCCTTGTACCTCTAGTGACCAAAATCTCGGTGTTCAAGGAAATAATGGTTGGGAAACTGTAACAATAGAAATTGATGATTTGGTTGCTGATGGCCTATCCCTCGCCACAATTAATACCGGAATCGTTATTTGGGCAACGCAATACACCGATACGGTCTTCCAAATCGATGATGTGCGTTGGGAAGATACTGATGGTGGTGAAACCCCGGAACAACCCAAGGCTGATGATGGGTGGATTATTCCAACATACACAGGCTACACAACGCCTGAATCTTATGAGGGATATGGTCTTACTTGGTCTGATGAATTTTCCGGTACAGACATCAACACTAACTATTGGGGTTTCGACATTGGCGGCAATGGCTGGGGAAACAATGAACTTCAGTATTACACAAATAGAAATGCCTACCTAAAAGATGGCATGTTGGTCATCAGAGCTCAGCAAGAGTCCTATAGTGGCAGAAACTACACATCCGCTCGCTTAAAAACTCAGGGAAAGCAAAACTTTCAGTATGGGCGTATCGATATTCGAGCTCGAATGCCTGAAGGGCAAGGAATATGGCCCGCCCTTTGGATGCTAGGTAAAAACATTACCGAGGTGAGCTGGCCCTATTGTGGTGAAGTTGACATCATGGAAATGGTAGGCGGTGGCAGCGGTAAAGATAACCGGGTACTTGGTACCGCTCATTGGAATGTTGGTGGTCTGACCACAGACTACTCACCGACCTACTTTGGTAGTACAAAGTCGATGCCTGAAAACCTATCCAATAACTTCCACGTTTATAGTATTGTTTGGGACAGTAACAGAATTAAGTGGTATATCGATGATGTGCAGTATCACATTATGTCGATAGATGACTCGGCATCTCTAGCAGCATTCCAAAAAGAGTTTTTCTTCATCTTCAATATCGCCGTAGGCGGCAACTTGCCAGGAAATCCAAATACATCAACTGTATTTCCTCAACGTCTGCTAGTTGATTACATTAGGGTCTTCCAAGATGAGAATGGCAATACGGGCGGCGAATCTGGATCTACTTATCCTGTCCCAGGATTAATAGAAGCGGAAGACTATTCCGATATGTCAGGTATACAAATAGAAACAACCACAGATACAGGTGGCGGATCTAATATTGGCTATGTAGATACTGGTGATTGGGTAGAATTTTCTCTTGACGTAGCTACTGAGGGTAGTTATTTGATCGAATATCGAGTAGCCAGTGATGTCGGTAGCGCTGGATTCCAAGTGCTCATTGATGGGACTCAAATAGATACACAGACCGTTGAAGATACCGGTGGCTGGCAATCGTGGATAACCAACTCAGCAACTGTGAACTTAACTGCGGGTGAACAGACATTACGATTAGATGCTATTGGTAATGAGTGGAATTTAAATTGGATAAAATTTAGCACTCAATAAGGTACTTAAATAATGGTTCACTTTAGACAGATTATTAAAAAGACATTTGCATTATTACTACTATGCTCTCTGACGCTTGTGGGAAATACAACGACTCTTGATACCCCCTCTCCTGTTGATGAGAGTAAGTGGTTCCATCAAACAGTCCTTCCCAATGGAAATAGTTGGCATAATCAGGAACAGCAACATTATACAAACAGAATAGACAATGCGTATGTCAGCGATGGTTTATTAAAAATAAAAGCCAAAAAAGAATCCTTTAAAGATCAAGGTGTGGTTAAACAATACACCTCTGCTCGGCTAAATTCTAAATTCGCATTCACTTATGGTCGAGTGGAAGTCCGCGCTAAGCTACCTAAAGGTCATGGAACGTGGCCAGCCATATGGATGCTATCCAAAAATATTTCCGAAGCAGGTGCCTACTTTGAGACTCAAGGTTTTGGCAATCAACCTTGGCCCGACTGTGGGGAGATTGATATTTTGGAGCACTGGGGCAAAAAGCAAAACCATGCGCAAAGTGCTGTGCATACGCGCTCAAGCTTCGGCAACACCATCAACTTAGGTGGCCATAGGGTACCCACAATATCTTCTGAATTTCATATTTACACACTGGACTGGACGGCTGAAAAATTAGTGTTTAGCGTTGATGGAAAGCAGCATTATACCTACAACCCAACCATTAAAAATCAAGCCACTTGGCCGTTTGACACCCCACAATATGTTCTGCTCAACTTTGCTATTGAAAAGGTAATCGATGCTGATTTTACCCAAGCTACCTTTGATATCGACTATGTCCGTATTTACAATACCACTGGCACTGTAATTTTTGCCGATGAGTTTGGCTAAACACCAAATGATAAAGACCGATTAATCTCTGAAAGTGTTGCGAGGGGGTCTGTCGACTGAGTAATGGGCCGACCAATCACCAGATAATCACTACCCAGTGCCACTGCATCTGCAGGTGTTAAAATTCTGCGCTGGTCATCCGCCGCGCTATTGGCTAGGCGAATACCTGGGGTCACTAATTTGAACGCTGGACCCAAAGACTCTTTTAACAGTTTAGCTTCTTGCGCAGAGCAGACCACGCCATCTAGCCCAGAATTTTTCGCTAACTCTGCCAAATGAAGGACCTGAGCACTCGGATTGCGCCGCACACCCACTTCCTCAAGATCTGACGCATCCATACTAGTCAGCACAGTAACACCTATCAAAAGCATCTCACTGCCCTTGCTGTCTAATGCTTTTTTTGCAGCACTCATCATCCGGCTACCCCCCGATGCATGCACATTGGCCATCCATACTCCTAAATCTGCAGCAGCACCAATTGCTTTAGCAACCGTATTGGGAATATCATGGAATTTTAAGTCCAAAAAAATATCGAAACCACGATCACTCAAATTTTTTACAATGGATGGTCCAGCGGCGGTGAATAGTTCCTTGCCAACCTTTAACCGGCAAAACGTAGGATCTAATCTATCCGCTAGCGCTAGAGCCTGGTGTTGATCATCATAATCAAGGGCTACAATTACATTAGACTTTACATTGGTCATCTTTGAACTAATCCTTTTTGGTTGCGCGCGATAATCTACGCCGATAAGAAATTATAAGCACTGAACTGGCAAGCATGCCTAAAAAAGAACCCAACGCTAAAAAGATTAGCATCCAAACACCAGCGCTTAAGGATGGCCCGTCAATTAAGATAAAGCTAACGTTTACTATCTGGCTGTTTTCCATCGCAAAAAAAGCGCCTATGATCACCACACTAATAATCAGCAAAAACTGTAAAAACAGCCGAATTCCGCGCAAGATATTCTCCCAATTAGATCTTTAAAAATCTATTATAACCTTTGCCAATCTAGTCGACAAAAATTCGACAATTTTTTTTAAATGCACATAGATGATGCTAAAATTTAATCTGTTAAGGACAACTTTTCCACATTTCTAAAAGGACGTTAGCCCATGAAATTATTTCTCTACATCCTCTATTTTAGCCTACTCACCGCTCTATCACCGGCTGTTGGCGCAGACACTATTCAGCGCACTATTGTTACATCGGGTCAAGGTGAAGTATCTGTCGCTCCAAATATGGCGGAGCTCAATATGCAGCTACAAACCATTAACAAAGACGGTAACCGTGCCAAACGAGAGCTTGATGACCAGTTCAACAGACTTTTGCGAGCCTTAGCGCTTTTAGATATTCCAAAAGATGAAATAATAGCATCTAGTTTACAATTAGCCCCTCACTACAATTATGCATCTAAAAAGCGTGAGTTAGTGGGTTACCGAGCAGTACGTAATATAACGGTATCGATCAATAAGCTAGACCAGCTAGATGAAGTAATGGCAACTTCTCTAGCCGCGGGAATAGATCAACTAGGTAAAGTTAACTTAAAAGTTGCCGATGAGGTCACCTATCAAAAACTTGCCAGACAGCGCGCTATAGACCAATCAAAGACGATCGCCAGCGAACTTGCTCAATCCTATGGCGCGAGTTTGGGGTCAATTATAACCATCACCTATAAGGGCTCTGACATTCAGTATCCACGACCTTTTAATCAACGCCAACGGTCAGCCATGATGTCGTCAGACTCCGATGCCGGTATTTATTTACATGATAATATCAAGTTCAATGACCGTATAAGTGTCATCTTTGAATTGTTGGTAGCCGAGTGACTAATAAAAAAAATGCGGCATAGTTGACAACTAAGCCGCATCTCTCAAACTGGTATGACTTGTAAAGGAGCGATTAAGCGCCTTTTTTAGCAGCACCAAACCGCTTGTTGAAGCGATCAATTCGACCACCAGCATCAACAGTCTTTTGCTTACCTGTGTAAAACGGGTGACAAGCAGAACAGACATCTAGGTAGATGGCATTAGTGCGCGTTGAACCTACTTTTATAACATTGCCACAACTACACGTTGCAACTAATTCGTTATAGTTTGGGTGAATCTCATTTTTCATCTTATACTCCAAGTTACGAACCGCCACCTCATCTCTAAACCGGTAAAAAGCAGCTCTTAAGCTGTCCAGTTACTGCAAGGCACGGTAGGCCATTTCTAATGAGCGCGGATTTTAGCAGAAACTAATTTAGTTACAACAGGAATTATTGATTATTTATGGCTGAAGATACGCCTCTTATTGTCCGCGTCGCAGTGCTTTCGCCCCTGCGTCGTCTATTTGACTATCTCATTCCCAACAATGTTGTTGAGGCGTGGCCCGATTGTAAGGCGGAGGTTGGCTGCAGAGTCATGGTTCCCTTTGGTCGGCGTGAAGTGGTTGGCCTAGTAGTCGAGCATATAACCACCAGTGAACTGAGTCTTGATCAACTAAAACCAGTCAATCGGCTTTTGGACTCAGGTCCTTTATTACCCTCTAAATTACTAACCTTGTTTAGTTGGGCCGCAAATTACTATCAACACCCTATTGGTGACGCTCTGTTTGGTATGCTGCCAGTATTACTCAGAAAGGGAGAGCCACTCCCGATACTGGGGACTCGATATTGGCAGTTAACTAACAAGGGCAAGGGCTTGGGGAGTGACTCGCTCAAACGAGCGAGAAGCCAAAAAGAACTCATTGATCGATTACTCTCCAATGGGGCCTGCGCGGATTCGATACTCGTAAGCGATTTTTCACGAGCAATTATTACCACGCTTGAGAGCAAGCAACTAATCGAGTCTTTTCAACACGCTAACACTAAAATCTCCACACAAAATATTCTTAAGCAAGACGCGCTTACTCTGCATGATTCGCAACGATTGGTGTTAGATAGCATCGATCAACATAGCTTTAATTGTTACCTGCTGGATGGAGTTACAGGCAGCGGTAAAACTGAAATATATTTACAAGCGATTGAGCAAACATTGCGTTATGACCGACAGGCGCTTGTACTTATTCCGGAAATTAGTTTAACGCCTCAGACTGAAAAGCGATTTCGTGATCGATTTAATGTGCCTATTGTTACTCTTCATTCTGGTCTGACCGATAAACAGCGACTCGCGGCATGGACGAGTGCGAAAAGAGGTAGCGCTCAAATTGTTTTGGGAACACGATCAGCGATATTTACTCCACTGGCTAGACCTGGTCTGATTATTGTCGATGAAGAACATGATCAATCCTATAAACAGCAAGAAGGCTTTCGTTATTCAGCCAGAGATCTAGCCGTTTCAAGAGCACACAAAGAAGGTATATCGGTAATTCTTGGATCAGCGACACCCTCTATAGAATCCCTCAATAATTGTGCCACAGGTCGCTACAATCATCTTATATTGACCGATAGAGCGGGAACGGCAAAGCAACCAAACTGGTCATTAGTTGATTTGAAAAGTGAAAAGAGTGAGGCAGGCATTGCCGCTTCTACTCTGTCAGCGATTAGCCAGACCGTTGAACAAGGTCATCAGGTATTAGTTTTTCTGAATCGTCGCGGATTCGCTCCTGCCATCATTTGCCATCATTGTGGCTGGTCTGCTGAATGTCATAATTGTGACTCTCGGCTCACGGTGCACCGAGCACGAAATCGACTCATATGCCATCACTGCGACTATCAACAACGCGTTCCCCACCTTTGCCCGGGTTGCCAAGGGCAAGAACTAATATCTTTAGGTGAAGGTACCGAGCGTAGCGAAGAATATTTAGAGAAATGTTTCCCACAAACCAAAGTATTGCGTGTTGACCGAGACAGCACACGTAAAAAGGGGGCGATGCAAGAGGTTTTTGAGATTGGATCCAGTGGTGAACCCTGTATATTAATTGGGACACAAATGCTCGCTAAGGGTCATCACTTTGCCAATGTGACCCTCGTTGCGGTACTCGATGCTGATAGTGGATTGTTCAGCCCAGATTTTCGTAGTCATGAACGTTTGGGACAGTTATTGACTCAGGTTGCCGGGCGCAGCGGACGTGGCGATTTGCCCGGTAGAGTTATTATTCAGACGCATCAACCCCAACACCCCCTTTTGGAGATGTTGATCGGCAGTGGCTATAGTTTTTTCGCTCAACAAATAATGGCGGAACGGGAAATAACTCAACTTCCTCCATTTAGGCATATGGCTGTAATCCGCGCCGAGTCAGATAGAGCCAATGAGGCTGAGAAATTTTTACGCACCGCTCGTAATATAGCTGAGGGGATCAATCATCCAAGCCCTTTGATAAGTTACTTAGGGCCCTTACCCGCAATGTTAGAAAAACGTGCTGGCCGCTATCGATTTGTTTTACAAATTGACGCCAGTAAAAGGTCAATTCTTCAGGTACTGCTGGATGCCTTAATCGTAGAGCTTAACCTACACAAAGATGCGCGGCGGGTCCGCTGGTCTATCGACGTTGATCCGCAAGAAATGTAGTGCCATCAACAAATAATTCGTCAAATCTGACGTTTAATTTTGCCAACGACCTGTTATTTCACCTACAATTCAGTTTCATCCGGAAGGTCTAACTTTTATGAATCGATCCGCGTCAAAAAATAGCTCAGGCCGAAGCAATGGTCGTCCTGCTGCGCAGGAAAAATCGTCGCGGCCGGCCTTTATTGCAGGTTTACTGATTGGATCAGCGGTAATGTATTTTGTACCGCCTATGCTTGATGATACATCGCAGTCAAGCCCCTCGGTTGTTGGTAAGTTGGTCGAAAAAGCCAATATCCAGGAATTAAAATTCGATTTTTATACGTTACTTAAAGACAATGAAATTCTGATTCCCGATGATCAAGAAGCTCAATCAAACTCGATTAATCCTGACAAAAACGCGCAATACTTGTTGCAGGCTGGATCTTTTAAGAATGTTCAGGATGCTGAAAACTTTAAGGTTCAATTACTACTTTTAAACTTACCCGCTGAAAGTGAGCGTGTAACAAGTAAAAATGGTGATATCTGGCATCGTGTGCTGGTGGGACCTTTTGTCAATACATCCAAAATGGCCTCAGCCCGAGCAAAATTGGCACAAAATGAAATTAATAGTCTGTTGCTTAAACGTTCTCAATAATTTGCATTCAGTAATTTGCACCTAATAGGAAAAACACCTCATTAACGTCGGGTAAATCTACATACCTGTCCTTTCGGGCAGATATGCATGATGTTTTTTTGTGTAAGGTCTAGGACTCGGAAGGGCGTGATTAGTAGTATAAACGGCTGCTCCCCTAGAGCGACGGCCATTTAAATAATGTCGGTCGATGCTTGCAGCTAATGTTAGCAACAGCGCATGGAAGCGCTATTAATACCTCCATGCGCCCAGTGTTTATATTTTGTGTTCAGCCCAAGTAGTCCTTGGTATGCACGCTGGTTTTAAGATAGCCCTAAATTGCCAGTATAAATATTTCAAATCGTGGTATCAGGACCGAAAGACAATCAAGAGAACGACACTTTGGCTTAGAGTCTGAAGAATATTATTTATGATTAATAACCACTTGAACTAAAGATAGGCGTCGTATTCCATGAGCGTGACACGACTATCAAATTCATGCTTCTCTTGACGCTTACAGCGGGCATAGTTGGTTTGTAACTCTTCGCTCAAATACTCTTTAATAAAGCTCGATTTTTCAAATACGCCAATCGCATCATTCCAAAAGTGCGGTAACGTTGGCTTTGCATCACCAGCATCACCCACGACCGCAGATGGCGCTTTTAACTTGTTCTCTATGCCATATAAGGCGCCTGCCAAAATGGCCGCTACGGTTAGATAAGGGTTTGTATCAGCGCCTGCAACTCTGTGCTCGATGCGCATAGCTCGATGTTCACCCCCCGGTATACGTAAAGCAGTCGTCCGATTCTCATAACCCCAATTAGCCGTCAATGGTGCATAACAGCCCGGTACCATTCGACGAAAGGAATTAATATTAGGAGCAAAAATTGCCATACTATCGGCCATTGTCGCCAAACATCCCGCAACGGCATGGTTCAATAGCTCACTACCTTCGGATGTAGCATTATCAAAAACATTCTTACCTTGTTGATCTAATAAACTAAAGTGAACATGCATACCATTACCAACTTGGTCAGCAAAGGGTTTTGCCATAAACGACGCTATTTTATCATGCTGATGTGCAACACTGCGTATTGCTCTTTTTAACATACTCCCTTGATCACAGGCTCGAACTGCAGAATCTTGATGATACAAATTAATCTCAAACTGAGATGGGCCAAACTCGGTAATCAAGGTGTCTACTGGCAAATTTTGCTGTTTAGTCGCATCAATAATGGCATCCATCAACGACGCGGTATCACGCATAGTGTCTATGCCATAGGTATGCCCTCCAATCGCCGGACTCCCATCAAGCGCCGTCTGAGTATGCTGAGGAACACCAAACTTATCTCTATCTAAACTCAAAAGGTGGAATTCCATTTCGCTTGCCACCACTGGCGTCAAACCCAACTTAGTAAATCGATCAACTACCCCCTGCAACACCGACCGGCAATCCCCCGCATACGGTAAATTACCTGTTTCATTAGCCATTGAAACAATTATTTGAGCAGTCGTTTTATCCGCCCACGGCACAACTGCCAATGTTTCAGGGTGTGGCACACAAATGCCATCTGCATCCCCGGTTACCGCAATCAGCTCCTCTTGATCACGTCCCCAACAATCCAAAGCACAACTACTTAATGGCATTTTATAACCGCCGCTAAATACTTTATTAATTTTGTCTCTGGGTAACCATTTTCCTCGCTGCACACCATTTAAGTCATGAAGAAGAACCTCGAACATCTCAATGTCCGGGTTATCTGTTAGGAACTGATCGAGTTGCAAGATTGGGGTCATAAATATCTATCTCTATAATCGGTGAGCGGGTCAAGAAAACATAGTATCTGATAAGCGACAGTTGTTCAGCAGATTTGCACACCCAAAGAGGGTATGTAAGGCTATACTCTGTCAGCACAACGCACTTTTTGAGGCGAAAATTAATCATGTCACACAAAATTCTACTTCTGTTATTACTTGTGTCTGCTTTATCACTGTCCGGCTGTAAGAAAGAAAGTAGTACTCCCATAGAAACACTTTTTACTAACGGTGTTATCTATACTGCCAACGAAAATCAGCAATCTGTTACTACTATTGGGATTACTGATGATAGCGTGGTCTATGTTGGTAATTCTGAGAATGCCTTGAGTAGTGTTAAACCTAGCACAAAAATAATTAATCTAAATGGAAAGATGATTATCCCAGGTTTGCATGATGTTCATATTCATCTTCCCGGGATTATTAGTAGTGATAATTGTGATTTGGACAGCCAACCCTATACCCTACAAACCATAGTCCCAGTCATTAGTGAGTGCATCGATCGTTTGGACCTACCAGCGGGTGAATGGCTAACCGTCGAACAATGGGCGTTCTCTAAGGGTAATGAGCCATCGGAGGAGTTTCCAACGCTGCGCTCTGCCCTGGATGCTGTATCTCTGGCTCACCCTATTATTTTGCTTGGTGATGATGGCCATCACGGTGCTGTCAATAGTTTTGCAATGAGCCTTGCGACTGACGTAAATGGTCTTAATGTTGGCCTTACTAAACAAACCCTAAATAACCAATTTGTTGGTTTTAAACATGTTATTGGTGTCGATCGAAATGGTGAGCCTAATGGCATTATCAATGAAGATGCCCGCAAACTAGTCAACCTTCCGAGCCTTTGGGGCTATCCTAAAATAGATTTATCGGTGTATGAGAAAATCGCCCAACGGCTTGCTGCCTCAGGGATTACCTCCACTATGGATGCGGCGTTAAGAATCGGTGAGATTGACCAATTTGCGAAGTGGGCAGAGATCTCTCCGCTAACTTATCGCTTAACCGCCGCTTTTTATCCAGAATTTGAAGATTATCGGCCCAGCATAGACCAACCTATAGACATTCCTACTTTAATGACTGATTTAAAAAACACGCAACTACGTCACAATAACGTGCTTAATTTAAAGATCGATACGGCGAAAATTTTTGTCGATGGCGTCATTGAAGGAGATCCGTACTCTTTCCCACCAATGCTGCCAAATGCCGCCTCCCTCAACAATTACCTGCAACCCATCTTTAGTATTAATACAGATACTCAAGCTCTGGAGGTTGTAGATTATGTTGATACAAACTCAGATGTCTGCAAAGCCGTTCGTGAAAAAGGCGCAAGCAGTGTATCTGGAGCATTTGAGCAGAGTTTCTTGGCCGAACACGGGTTTTTGTCCTCACAGTGCATTGAGAGTAATGGAATATTAGAAAAAGAGTATCAATTTATCTATGACTATACCCTCGCTCTGTATGACGCTGGCGTTAATGTTCACAGCCATGCCATTGGAGATCGAGCCGTTCGCGTAGCATTAGATACTTTTGAAGCGGCAAGGAATGCAAGCCCGGATTCAACAGCAAAGTTTTCTATTGCGCATGCCCAAATAATTCACCCTGATGATATCCCTCGCATTGCCGACTTAGAGGTTGCCATAGCATTCACCTATTCTTGGATAGAGCCGGGAACTGAGTATCAGATGTATGTCACTCCCTTCATTGAGCCAGTCCTTGCAGAGAATGATCTTTATGACCCAAAGGGCTACGTTTACAAAAACACCTACCCTGCCGCTTCTGTCCTTCGGGCTGGCGGAATACTTGTAGCCGGCAGCGATGCCCCCGTTGAAGAACGCGACCCACGCCCCATGCTAAATATCGAAAAAGCGGTTACCCGAGAGAATGAAATCACAGAGCGTATCTTTAACATTAATGAGCAAGTGTCTATTCGAGATACTCTCGATGCATACACGATTAAAGGCGCAGAAATGCTCGGTCAGTCGGATATTACTGGCTCTTTAGAGTTAGGTAAGAAGGCTGATTTTGTTATCTTAAACCAAGACTTACTGGCTCTTGAAGACAGTGGAGATACCCATAAAATTTCTGATACAAAAATACTATCAACCTGGTTTGATGGTCGCGAGATATACTCCGCGGACGACCAATAAATACTTAACGCTAAAGAGCCTTATTGTCAGCGGCTTGTCTTACCTGTTCTCCGAATTCTTGAAAGAGTATTGTAGATACTTTGTTAGTATCAAACTTCCACTCAGGATGCCACTGCACGCCTACTATCCAACATTTCTTGTTAGGTTCAGTGCTAATACAAGATACCGCTTCGATAAGCCCATCATCGGCAATTGCCTCAATCACCAACTGATCTGACAACTGATTAATCCCTTGGCTATGTAATGAGTTTACTGGCCAGGTTTTCTCACCAATCATCGAGTGCAAATAGCCTCCATCACTGAAATGTACAAGATGCGAGGGATCATACTGACCATCTCGGTCTTTCGTTGAATCCTCACGATGATCTATAAAGCTATCCAGATCATGAACCTTGGCATGTAATGTCCCACCTAAAGCGACGTTTAACTCTTGAAAGCCTCGGCATACAGCCAATATCGGCACTGACTGAGCAACACATTCTTCAATTAACGCCAGTGTAAGACTGTCCCGCTGAGGATCTTCTAACGTGCCTAGTTCATGTGTAGGCCCACTAAAATGGTGAGGTTGAATGTTAGAAGGACTGCCGGTTAAAAACAAACCATCGAGCCGACTGACAATATTTTTTACATCATACAAACTATTAAGATCTCGAATATCTGTCCCTTCGCCAAAAGCGGGCAGCAATATTGGCATTGCATTAGCGCCATGCGCTACGGCATTAATATATTTTTCTCCCGCACCATGAAATTGGTGGAGGCCATTTTTAATAACATCACAAGCGATGCCAACAACGGGTAAATTCTTAGACATACCGGCTTCTCAATTTTTATTAATTAATGTGTCTAGTATTTAGATCTGAGCGTCCATAATCAAGGTTATTTTCCCACCCCTTTGGGTGAATGACCTGCGCTCAAGAGTGTGGTCAAATACTACCCTAAAATCAGAACTTGAACCGCGACCTTGCCGATTAGGTGTAGCAGCCAATCCAAGCATTTTAAATAACCAGCGATAATGAGATTAATTATGGGCAATTCTAGAACAACCGCAGAATGGAAACAGTTAGATGCAAATCATCACCTGCATCCGTTTACCGATTTTAATGATTATCAAAATAATCATGGCAGAATTATAGAGCGCGCTGAACATATTTACATTTACGATACCGATGGTAAGCAGATGCTTGATGCCATGTCGGGTCTGTGGTGTTGCAGCCTAGGCTACAGCCAGCCTGAAATTGCCGATGCAGTGCATGCTCAGTTTAAAAAACTGCCTTATTATAATAATTTTTTCCAATGCAGCAACACACCTGCGGTCGAACTGGCAGAAAAACTTGTTCAAATGACCCCAAAGCAATTTACACATGTGTTTTTTACTAATTCTGGTTCTGAGGCAAACGATACGAATATTCGGTTGATTCGCCGCTATTGGGATACTAAAAAGCAGCCTAAAAAACGTATAATTTTAGCGCGTACCAATGCCTATCACGGCAGTACTATTGCATCAGCAAGCCTGGGTGGTTTTGAATTTGTCCACAATCAGTTTGAAACGCTTCCCTATGTTCAGCACATAACTGACCCAAACTGGTATCACAATGGCGCTGACTTGAGTTCTGATGAATTTGGCCTGCAGGCAGCGCAGGAATTAGAGAAAAAAATTGATCAGCTGGGCCAAGAAAATATTGCGGCTTTTATTGCCGAGCCTATTCAGGGAGCCGGCGGAGTCATTGTCCCGCCAGACACCTATTGGCCAGAGGTACGTCGCATTTTGAATGAGCGCGACATTCTATTTGTCAGCGATGAGGTTATCTGTGGTTTTGGGCGTACCGGCAATATGTTCGGCTGTGAAACATATGGTATGGAACCTGACTTACTGACCTTTGCAAAAGCCGTCACCAATGGTTTTCAACCGCTCGGTGGCGTTATGGTTAGTGAAAAAGTCGCAGATGTTATTACCAGTGATGGCGGTGAATTTGGACATGGTTTTACCTATTCTGGCCATCCAATTACCTGCGCTGCTGCACTGGCAACACTTAACATTATGGAACGTGACAAGTTTGTAGATCATGTCGCAAACGACATTGGGCCCTACTTGCAACAAAAATGGACTGGTCTTGCTGATCACCCTATTGTTGGCCATGTTCGCGGGGTTGGTATGCTCGGGTCAATTGAGTTGGTGCGTAACAAGGAGAATAAAGAGCGTCTTGAAGCCGATCAAAAATCCGGCGGCATTTGTCGTGAGTTCTGTGTGGCTAACGGACTTATTATGCGGGCAGTCGGCGATTCCATGATCATCTCCCCACCATTTGTCAGCACTCATGAAGAAATCGACTTATTAATCGCTCGAGCGACAAAATCTCTGGACCAAACTGCAGAATACTACTCAGTTTAAGATACAGTCGCTAAAGTCTGGCGTACACTAAATAGTAAATATTATTTAGATGTTAATTGATTTAAGAAAATAGGATATCGAAATGGCAAGTGATTGGGGAAAATTTAACTGGGAAGACCCATTCAATATGGATGACCAGCTGACGGAAGAAGAACGTCTAATAAGAGCCTCCGCAGCGAGCTTTGCTGAAGAGAAATTGGCACCCAGAGTGACTAAAGCCTTCCGTAATGAACATACCGATCGAGACATCTTTAATGAGATGGGCGAACTCGGATTACTCGGTGCGACTATCGACGGCTATGGCTGTTCAGGTGTTGGTTATGTCAGCTACGGGCTAATTGCGCGTGAGGTGGAGCGCGTTGATTCAGGCTATCGGTCAATGATGAGTGTGCAATCCAGTTTAGTCATGTATCCGATTTATACTTATGGCACTGAGCAACAAAAGGAAAAGTATTTACCCAAGTTGGCTACCGGTGAGTGGGTGGGATGCTTTGGTTTAACTGAACCGGACGCCGGCTCTGACCCTGGTGGCATGAAGACACGCGCCAAAAGTGTGGATGGGGGCTACATTATCTCCGGGAGTAAGATGTGGATTAGCAACTCTCCTATTGCTGATGTCTTTATAGTCTGGGCAAAAACCGATGATGGCATTATTCGTGGCTTTATACTCGAAAAGGGAATGAAAGGACTTTCAGCACCAAAGATTGACGGTAAGCTTGCGCTGCGTGCGTCGATCACTGGTGAAATCGTAATGGACGAGGTGTTTGTTAGCGAAGAGCAATTAATGCCTAATGTACAGGGCCTTAAAGGGCCTTTCGGCTGCCTGAATTCAGCTCGTTACGGCATTAGCTGGGGCGCTCTAGGGGCTGCTGAGAGTTGCTGGCATGCGGCTCGGCAATATACCCTTGATAGAATTCAGTTCAACCGTCCACTAGCAGCTAATCAGTTGATCCAATTGAAACTGGCAAATATGCAAACTGATATTAGCCTTGGTCTACAGGGTTCATTGCGCGCCGGCCGATTAAAGGAGCAAGGTAACCTTGCTCCTGAACTGATCTCTCTACTTAAACGCAACAACTGCTCTAAAGCACTTGAAATTGCTCGTCATGCGCGTGATATGCATGGTGGCAATGGTATTTCAGATGAATATCCGGTGATGAGGCATATGCTCAACCTTGAAGTGGTCAACACCTATGAGGGCACCTCAGACGTTCACGCTCTCATTCTTGGTAGAGCACAAACGGGTATTCAAGCCTTTAGCTAAAAGCGACCAATAAGGACCCTTTATGGCAGGCCCACTCAAAGGTTATCGCGTTCTCGATATGAGCCGTATTTTAGCGGGTCCTTGGGCAGGTCAGTTATTAGCGGATCTGGGCGCAGACGTAGTAAAAATTGAGCGACCCAAGAGTGGCGATGATACTCGCCATTGGGGGCCTCCCTATCTAAAAGACCAGCAGGGCCTTGATACGGACGATGCAGCCTACTTTTTTTGCGCCAATCGCGGCAAAAAATCTGTCACTGTCGATATTACTCGCTCCGAAGGTCAAGAAATTATTCGCCAGCTAGCGTTGCAATCAGATGTACTGATTGAAAACTACAAAGTCGGTGGGTTAGCTAAGTACGGCCTAGACTACCCCACCCTGAAAAAGATTAATCCAAAATTAGTCTACTGTTCCATCACCGGATTTGGCCAGACTGGGCCCTACGCAAATCGACCTGGTTATGACTTTTTAATTCAAGGCATGGGGGGGCTAATGAGCATTACGGGCGAGCCCGATAGTCCCGACAATAAGAGTGCTGGCCCTGTGAAAGTCGGTGTAGCAGTCACGGACCTTTTTACGGGTTTATACGCGGCAAACGCTATTCAAGGTGCGCTACTAGAACGCCAGCAATCGGGACAAGGCCAATATATTGATTTGGCGTTACTGGATGTACAAGCGGCGGTATTAGCCAATCAAGCGAGTAACTATCTGATTGGCGGCACAACCCCTCAGCGACTTGGTAATGCTCACCCTAACATAGTGCCATACCAAGCTTTTGCTACCGCTGACAGCCATGTAATTGTCGCTGTTGGTAACGATCAGCAGTTCACGCGTTTTTGCCAAGTGTTAGAAATACCACTCACCGCAAAAGATCCTCGCTATGCCACTAACGCCAACCGTGTGCACAATCGGCTTTCACTATGCAAAACCATTGTCGTGTGTCTCTCAAAAAAGCCTAGCCTCCATTGGCTAGAAGCCTTTGAAGCCAATGATGTCCCCTGCGGGCCCATTAATTCTATTGAGCAAGTTTTTGATGACCCGCAAATTATTGCTCGGGAAATGTTAATTAATGTTACCGAAAGCCGCAGTGGTAGACTCAAGATGGTCGGTAACCCAATCAAATATAGCCGCACTCATATTGAATACCCAACCAGCCCACCGCAGTTGGGTGGCCAAACTACTGATGTATTGCAGGACTATTTAGAATACTCAGCATCTCAACTTAGTGACTTGCACACTAAAGGTATAATCTAGGCCTTATCGATCAAATTTAGTCTCAATTACCACTTTTATTGAACAGTCCCTACAACTAATCGTATTCTCTTATTTTGATGCGCCAACCCGTTTTTTTTAGCACTGCCTATTTGATGCCTTTTAACACTAAATACTTATCTTTTTGGAGATATAACACCTATTTATCAATGCTTTATTGGTCTATCTAAAATATCGGCTAGTAACGGAATTACACTTAATTTCGTAACAAATCTATTGGATCATGTCCTGAATCCATGCATTTTTAGAACTCTTATTGGTGTACTTTTAGCAGTGAGCGGTTGGCTAAATTGATTTGTCATTTAATTCTCGACCGGGCGTCAATGTCAGTGCTTAACCGTTATTACACACGCGCACTCATTAGAGGAGTATGCAGAGTAATAAGGCATTTATAGGGAAATGAGGAGCGACAACGCTCGCGGCTGCCACACAGGTATTGACTACGTTACAGCTAAGTAACGTCGAATTATGAGCATATTAATCATTACTGCATAGATGATTGAGGTATCGTCGCTTATAGGCGCACTTACGTTTTGAGGCAACTCATTTAAAAGTCTCATAACGCATCGTTTTATGTTTAAAAAGTGGCCATGTTAATAAAAACCTACGTGATGAATTGAAGCTCTAGAGAATTGCTCTAAGAGTGTTAAAAACATCAAAATTTTATTCTTGGGAGAATAATATGTTAAATAAAAAGATGTCCATGGCAGTACGATCTGCCCTGGGCCTTGTTGCAGTTGCTAGCGC